>Ga0206882_1051_pt2 | contig 26013 bp, 20 predicted proteins | sample Alteio_BWOrgCont_4_FD_152908 | JGI IMG/M metagenome (GOLD analysis project Ga0206882, IMG submission 152908) | Enriched cells from forest soil in Barre Woods Harvard Forest LTER site, Petersham, Massachusetts, United States -... | ecosystem: Environmental > Terrestrial > Soil > Temperate forest > O...
AGATACCCGAATACTCGCTTAAAGTACTCAGGTTTATTAAACGTTCGCCTCACAAAATACTTGTTTTTCATGATAGCCAGCACTATTTAACATTGTGGTACGTATGTCTTTTTAAACCTTTCAAAAAAAAGATAATCTGGGACCTGCATGAGTTACCGCATCCCATCTTAAGCAAATTTGCGGTTACCAAAAGTGCAGTAAAATTTATATTAAATAACGTAGACCTGGTCATTTATACGAATAAGGAACGTCGCGATTGTGTGCTAAAAATGTTTCCATTCAACGAAAAAAAGTATGTTATACTTAATAACTATCCGGATGATGATTTTATAACGGCGGCGCTTGCACCAATTGCACAGGAGGTTAAAGCAAATACCGCCGGGCTACCCTATGTTTTATGGATGGGAAATGCTACCTATACCCGTAACTTCTTTCCTGTTTTGCGCACACTGGTAAATTTTAAGGACAAAATCAAACTGGTTGTTATGGGATCTGTCGAACCTGCCCTGCAAAAGTATATCACCGAACAGGGGCTCGATGATTTTGTGTTCTCGAAATTTGTTAGCCAGGCGGAAATAATGAGTTATGTAGATAATGCTATGTTCTCGATTGTATTATATAAGCAAAGCTCGTTAAACAATACATACTGCGAGCCTAATAGGTTATATCAATTAATTGCCCGCCATATTCCTGTAATTGCGGGCAACAACCCGACCATGAAAGATGTGCTCGAAAAATATGGAGCTGGAATTGTGCTTCCTGATGATGGGAGCGATGAATCTGCCTTGTTAACAGCGGTGAATGAAATGATGCTTCCCGGTACCAGGGAGCGGATAAGGGCAGCTTTAAACGCTTTGGATTTTCAGCAAATTTTTAGTTGGGAACACCAGTTTGAAGGTGTATACAAGCAAATAACATCATTATAATTCTCTCAATCAATGAAAATAACCCTTATAGCCGGTGCGCGCCCCAATTTCATGAAAATAGCGCCTATTATTGGTTCAATACAAAAGGCAAGAAGTTCCGGGGAGGATATTGACTTTCGCCTCGTGCATACGGGGCAGCATTACGATAAAAAAATGTCTGGCGATTTTTTTGAACAGCTTGATATTCCACAGCCGGATGTAAATCTCGAAGCCGGAGGAGGGTCGCAGGCCGAACAGACCGGGAAAATAATGGTTAATTTTGAAAAGGAGCTTTTATCTAACCCTACCGACCTGGTTTTAGTAGTAGGAGATGTAACTTCAACGATGGCGTGTGCTATTACTGCCCAAAAACTGCACACCAGGGTAGCTCACGTAGAAGCGGGAATCCGGTCGGAGGATTGGACAATGCCCGAAGAAATTAACCGCTTGGTGACCGATAGCATAACCAATTACTTTTTCACTACATCGCACACTGCAAATCAAAATTTAAAAAGATCAGGTATCAGCGATGACAGGATATTTTTTGTGGGAAACACCATGATTGATACCCTGTACAAACAAATGCCACGTTTTAAGCAGCCGGATGTTTGGGATCAATTAGGGTTAAAGGAAAAGGAATTTATTGTTATAACCCTGCACAGGCCTGCAAACGTTGACCAGGACCATCATTTAAAGGAACTTGTAGATACTATTGTAAGTTCATCGAGGGGCTTACCTATAATATTCCCTGTGCACCCTCGTACTGCAAAAATATTACAGAACATTGGTATAACAGGCGATAACCTGCACCTTATCGACCCCTTAAGTTACCTTGAATTTAACTACCTGGTGCAACGGGCTAAAGTTGTAATAACGGATTCGGGAGGTATAACTGAGGAAACCACAGTTATGGGGATTCCGTGTATGACATTGCGTGAGAATACCGAACGCCCGGAGACCTGCACAATTGGTTCAAATGAGTTGTTAGGCACTAAGCCGGCAGCCATACCGCCGGCTTTTGATAAATTATTTTCGGGCAATTGGAAAAAAAGCGGCATCCCCGAACTATGGGACGGTAAGACTGCCGACCGTATAGTTGATGCTATTATTTCTATTTTCTCTGAAAAAGCCATGCGATGACGAACGCAAGTTGAATGCCGAGATCAGGTCCTATATGACCCAATTGTTGTCGGCACAGCTTTAAAAATGGTCTGAAATAGCTTCAGTTCAAACAATCAATTTGAATGAAAGGCACTTTATAGAAGTTAAATATTTGTATAACTTTGCCGCTGAATAAAAAGACCTTTGTTGCATTTGTAAAAGGAATTTTACAGAACGCATTGGACTAGCAATATAAAACCTGTTTAAATAATTTTTATTCATTACATAATACCTTTTGTTAATGACGTCAAATTCTAAAATAAATTTTGCAATAATTGGCTGTGGCCGCATTGCTCAACGCCACGCCGAGCATATTAATAACAATGGTAGATTGGTCGCCGTTTGTGATATAGTAAAAGAGAAAGCCGATACCCTGGCCTCTAAATATAATGCTAAAGCTTATTATACGTTAGATGAAATGCTTGCGGCGGAGGCAGCAGTTGATGTTGTCGCAATTTGTTCTCCTAACGGCTTACATGCCGAACATTCTATAAAATCGTTAAATGCTGGCTTTCATGTACTTTGTGAAAAACCTATGGCAATTAACGTGAATGACTGCGGGGAAATGATAAAAGCGGCGGAGAAAAATAATAAGAGATTATTTGCCATAAAACAAAACCGCTTTAACCCGCCTGTTGCCGCTGTTAAGGAGGCATTGGAGAACGGTGTTTTTGGCAAAATATATAGTGTACAATTAAGCTGTTTTTGGAATCGTAATTTTGAATATTACCATGATTCGTGGAAAGGCACCCAGGAATTAGATGGCGGAACTCTTTATACGCAATTCAGCCATTTTATTGACTTATTGTACTGGCTTGTTGGCGATGTGGAAAGTGTGCAAGCTTATACAAACAATTACGCACACAAAGGCATTATAGACTTTGAAGATACCGGCGTTGCAATAGCACGGTTTTACAATGGAGTAATTGGTACCATTAATTACACGGTAAATAGTTATAAAAAAAACATGGAAGGCTCCATAACCATATTCGCCGAAAAAGGTACTGTGAAAATTGGTGGCCAATACCTTAACGAATTGGAATATCAAAGTATTGAGGGATTTGAATTTACCGACTTACCAGCCGGCAATACAGCCAATAATTATGGTAATTACCAGGGCTCTATGTCAAATCATGATAAGATTTATGAAAATGTTATTGATGTGTTAAGTAATGGCGGCTCTATATCAGCTAACTCATTCGAAGGGTTGAAAACTGTTGAAATAATTGACAAAATTTATAAAGCAGCCCGGATATGAGCAATCCAGTGTTATTGCAAGCTAAAATTGTAAATGTAAATTTTGGTGAAAATGTAAAAGTTGTTGAACCTGTAAATATTTATGGATGTTCAATAGGCGACAATTGCTTTATAGGCCCGTTTGTTGAAATACAAAAAGATACCGCAATCGGCAATAACACCAAAATACAATCCCATACTTTTATTTGCGAGTTGGTTAATATTGGCTCGGATTGTTTTGTTGGCCATGGCGTAATGTTTATTAATGACCTGTTTGCAAAAGGAGGCCCGGCCAATGGGGACAAAACTTTATGGAAATCAACTTCTATAGGCAACAATGTTTCCATAGGATCGAATGCCACTATACTTCCTGTTCAGATATGTGATAATGTTGTTATAGGCGCAGGAGCGGTAGTAACTAAGAATATTACTGTGAAAGGTGTTTATGCGGGTAACCCGGCAAAGTTAATCAGACAAATATAAATAATAATGAAAGTTCCTTTTGTTGATCTTACTGCACAGTATCAAAGTATTAAAAGCGACATTGATACAGCTATAAAAAATGTAATAGACGAAACTGCATTTATAGGCGGCAAGTATGTTGAAAAATTCGAATCCGAGTTCGCAAATTTGTATGGCGTAAAGCACTGCATTTCAGTAGCAAATGGTACTGATTCATTATACATTATAATGAAAATGCTTGGTATTAAAACCGGTGATGAAGTTATTACTGTTGCAAATAGCTGGATATCAAGTTCAGAAACTATTACCCAAACCGGCGCTACCCCCGTTTTTGTTGATATAGACCCAGATTATTATTCTATTGATGATGCATTAATAGAAGCCGCAATAACTGACCGAACCAAAGCCATAGTACTGGTGCATTTACATGGACAAATGTGTAATATGGACAATATAAATCGCATTGTAGCCCAGCACAATATTTTTTTAATAGAAGATTGCGCGCAATCGCATTTTTCAGAGTTTAATGGCATACGGGCCGGGGTAACGGGTATAGCAGGTTCATTTAGCTTTTATCCGGGTAAAAATTTAGGTGCTTACGGCGATGCCGGCTGTATCATAACAAATGATACGGAATTTGCTGACCAGTGCAAAATGTACGCCCGGCACGGGGCATTAAAAAAGCACCAGCATCAGATAGAAGGTATAAATAGCCGTATGGATGGCTTACAGGCTTCGGTTTTAAGTGCTAAGCTCCCGCATATATTGGAGTGGACACAACAACGCATTGCAAACGCAGCCTTGTATGATCAGCATTTGTCGGGCATAGAAAATATTGTTTTGCCTAAAGTAAGACCGTATACTAAACACACCTTTCACTTGTATGTAATCCGTTGCAAAAGGCGCGAGGAGTTAATAAGCTACCTTAAAGAAAATGGTATTGAAACGGCAATACATTATCCAACAGCTTTACCCAATTTACCTGCCTATAAGTATTTGAACAAAAAAGAGAGTCAGTTCCCTGTAAGTACAGCATACCAGTCTGTACAGTTATCATTGCCCATGTACCCCGAGCTTAGCGAAGAGAAAATTAAATATATTGCTGATACGATAAGGAAATTTTATAATGATACAGCTATAAATTAATTTTTATGACATTATGGTATATATCTAAATATGCATCGCCACAAAAATATTTTTTCGGGAGCAGGCACTTTTATTTGAGCGAAGAATGGGCTAAGAGCGGTAATGAAGTTTATATGATCACTTCAAATTCGTCTCATTTAAACAGCACGCTGCCTACGTTTAAAGGAAAGTTTTTTTACGAGGACATAAACGGTGTAAATACATACTGGCTCAATACTTTTAAAAATAAAAACTCTTCTGGCGCTAGCCGGATATTAAGCTGGCTCCATTTTGAATACCAATTATTAACTTTCAATAAAAAAAAGTTAGCCAAGCCCGATGTCATTATAGCTTCATCGCTGTCCCTTTTATCAATAGTCTCTGCCTGGTATTTGTCAAAGAAATATAAATCTAAACTTGTTTTTGAGGTAAGGGATATTTGGCCGCTTTCAATTATTGTTTTGGGTGGGTATTCAAGATACAATCCTTTTATTAAAGCGCTTTCAGCAATTGAGAAATTCGGTTACGAAAAATCTGGTCTGATCGTTGGTACCATGCCTAATTTACAGAAACATGTACATGAAGTAACAGATAAAGGTGCCAAATGTATAACTATACCGCAAGGTGTAAGTCTGGATTTCTACACCTCCGGACAGCGGCCTTTAGATGAAGAATATAAAGCAAAGTGGCTGCAGGGTAATAAATTCAGAATTTGTTATGCCGGTACTGTCAACGTTAATAATCCACTTGACGCTTTTATTGAAGCCGCCCGTTTATTAAAAGATCATGAGCATATTCAATTTGTAATATTAGGGAATGGCGATAAAAAGGACGACCTGATAAAACTTTCGTCCGACCTCCCAAATGTCATTTTTCCACCTACCGTCGCTAAAGAACAAGTTTATGATTTTCTATCGAACATGGATATCTGTTATGATAGTTTTGACCCTAAATTAGCTAGTTATGGATTGTCGAGAAATAAGTGGATCGATTATATGTTTGCGGCAAAACCAATTATATGTGCTTATGACGGATTTAAAAGCATGATAAACGAGGCAGATTGCGGGGAATTTATTCCATTTGATGATGCGGAGACATTGAGCCGGGTTATTTTAGATTATTCCAGATTGACAAAGCACCAGGTAAATGAAATTGGAGAACGCGGAAAAAACTTTTTGATACATAACCGCACATTTACTAAACTGGCGGCTGACTATTTGGTAGCTATAAATGAAATAAATGTATAGATATTTCTTTAAAAATGTTATTGACTTTGTAGTTGCCGCGGTAGCGTTTATTATCTTGCTGCCGGTATTTATAATTGTTACAATAGTTTTATTTATAAGCAACAACGGGAGGCCATTTTTTACTCAAACACGGCCCGGCAAAAACGAACGACTGTTTAAGGTGATAAAGTTTAAAACCATGAATGATAAAAAGGATGCCGGTGGTAACCTTTTACCCGATAGTAAACGGTTAACCCCAATGGGCAGCTTTGTAAGAAAAACATCTCTTGATGAAATACCGCAATTGCTAAACATAATAAGCGGCAGCATGAGCCTGATTGGGCCGCGGCCGCTTTTAATAAAATATTTGCCATACTATACCGATTTGGAGCGCAAAAGATTCCTGATAAAACCGGGTATTACCGGCTGGGCACAAATAAACGGGCGCAATACAGCCGGGTGGGACCTAAGGTTGGGTAACGACGTTTACTATGTCGATAACATGTCGTTCGGGCTGGATATGCTTATTGTTTACAAAACCATTGTCAATATATTTTCATCAAAAAATATTGTGGTAGATCCCAGCAGCTATATGCTGGACCTTGACCAGGAGCGCAAAGACCGCATATGATAATAAAAAGGATAATCTCGCCGGCCACGCCATCGGTCATCAGTAAACTTTATAGTTTGTTGGTGGCTATTAATGCCCCTGCCGTAAATAAATTCCTTATTTATGCTGATCCCGCTTATCCCGCCTACCTTGCAAATATTATTGATAACAGCAGTGACGATCAGTTTTATATAGCGGAATCCGATAACCAACTGGCGGGATTTGCGCATTTCAAAAAAGTAAAGCCGGATACCATCCATCTTAACAATATTATAATTGCGGACGGGTACCGCAGCAATAATGCCGGCAAAAAATTACTGACCTATGCAATTAATAAATTAAGGACAGATATGCCGGGATTGAAAAACTTCACACTTGATGTTTTTGGAAGTAACGCGGGAGTTTTTGATTGGTATAAAAGGTTAGGCATGTTGGTTACAGACCAAAGCAATTGGTATAATATAACCGGTATATTTGAGCAGGGTATTGATAAGCCCCGGGAAACCGAAGCTTGCACGATACTTAAAGATGAAAATGGCTTTCAGGGAATATATGTTAACGGCCTGAAACTGGCATCGCTTATTAATAATAACGCTTTAGTATTTCGCGATGACGTGAATTTGTTCGAAAATTTGCACAGCTTAAAAGAGTTGGTAGAAAAAGAAAATTTCAACAGTGCTATACTTATAACAAAACATAAGTATGATTTTCCTCTTATGGATGTGTCATATCGTTTATCGGTTGATCTTAGTAATTTGACGGTCTAAATTAATGCCATTATGTATTTAAAGTATATAAAATTAGATAATAGTGTTAATGAAAAACTATACAATGATGCCCTCGCCAAAATAGGAGGCAAGCATCCGCAGTATGAGTTAAGCTATCTGGATATTTTTGATCATAATATTGAAAAGCTAAGCTGTTTTATTTTTGAAAATGATTTGGGCGAAGTATTGATAATATTGCCGGGGTACCTGCGCACTATAAATTTTGATGCCGGGAACGGGCAGCCCCTGTTTGATTTTACATCGCCGTATGGTTACTCGGGTCCGTTATTTGCCGGACAGGTGACTGATGCCGACATTACAATGTTTTGGCAGCAGCTTAATAATTGGTTTATAGCAAACAATGTAATTACGGCTTTCATACGCTTTAGCTTAAATGAAAACTATAGGCATTTTAATGGCACATTGGTTAATACGCTATCTAACGTAAAGGGCACAATAATTGGCGAAGAGCAGCAATGGATGAATTTTGACCATAAGGTGCGCAAAAATGTAAACAAGGCTAAGCGTGAAGGTTTGCATACAAAAATATTTTATGATAACATTGATGATCAGGTCATAGCGCAGTTTTACGATATCTATATTGATACCATGCGCCGTACCAATGCTAAAGAGCATTTTTTTTATTCAATACAGCAGTTTACCACTTACGTAAATAACAACGAAGGCCTGTGTTTAATAGCTTTGATATTTTTTGAGGACAAAGCAGTATCAGCAGAGTTAATATTAATATCGGACGATTCAATATATTCGTTCCTGGGCGGTACCCTGTCCGAATATTTTGATAAGCGGCCAAATGATTTGTTAAAACATGAAGCCATTAACTGGGCCCGCAGCAATAATGTAAGTTATTATATTTTAGGCGGCGGCTATGGAAAGGACGATGGTATTTTTAATTATAAAAAATCCTTTTTTCCGAATGATGTTGTAGTTTATTATACTGGCCGAAGCGTTATTTCGCCTGCGATTTATGAAAAGCTGTTTTATTTAAACAATACTGAAAGAAAAGAAAAGGGATTAGATGAGCTATCGATAACAGATAATAGTTTTTTCCCCATATACCGCAATATTAATTAATATGGATACTAAAATATGGCTATCGAGCCCGCACATGGGTACGGCAGAATTTAATTTTGTAAAAGAAGCATTTGATACTAACTGGATAGCGCCGCTCGGCCCCCACGTTAATGGTTTTGAGCACGATCTTGAGACGTTTACCGGTTCAAAATATGCAGCAGCGTTAAGTTCGGGAACAGCGGCCTTGCACCTGGCCCTTATCATGTTAGGGGTTCAGGCCGGCGATGAAGTGATTTGCCAGAGCTTCACCTTCTCAGCCACAGCTAACCCCATTGTATATCTGGGTGCTATACCCGTGTTTATAGATAGTGAGCCCGACACCTGGAACATGGATCCCGGCTTGCTGGAACAAGCCATAAAGGACAGAATTTCGAAAGGCAAAAAGCCGAAGGCAATAGTACCGGTCCACCTGTATGGTATGCCGGCAAAAATAGAACAGATAGTGGCAATAGCGGCCCGGTATGATATACCCGTTGTTGAAGATGCCGCCGAGGCTTTAGGGTCAACAGTAAACAGCAAGGCAGCCGGTACATTTGGCCTAATGGGTGTGCTGTCATTTAACGGTAACAAGATAATAACTACCAGTGGTGGCGGCGCATTAATTGCCAACGATGAAAAGCTGATTACGCAGGCCCGCTTTTTAGCCACACAGGCCCGCGATGCAGCTCCGCACTACCAGCACTCGCAAATAGGATATAACTACCGCATGAGCAATGTTTGCGCGGGCATCGGCCGCGGCCAGATGCAGGTATTGGCCGAAAGGATAAAACAACGCAGGAAAAACTATGATTTTTACGTTGAAAATCTCTCGGCAATACCCGGCATTGAGTTTTTAGCCGAACCCAGGGGCTATTTCAGCAATCGCTGGCTTACAACCATATTGGTTGATTCCGGAAAAATCCATGGGGCCGACAGGGAAGCCATCAGGTTAGCGCTCGACCATGAAAACATTGAATCGCGCCCCTTGTGGAAACCCATGCATTTACAGCCGGTGTTTGAAAAATATCCAGCTTATGTAAATGGTGTAAGCGAAAATCTTTTTCAGAATGGCTTATGCCTGCCATCAGGCTCAAACCTTACCGATAATGACCTGCATAGGGTATTAAATAACATCAGGAAAACAGTGTCTTAAATACAATTGAAAAATTGTTAATGCAAGACAGGCGGTGCGTATCATCCCTGTCTTTTATATATCACCCCCCAAATATTATCAAAATCTAAAACAAAAATATTATTGATTTGTAATATATAAGCTTAAGCAAACTTTGGCAAAAAACTGCTTTCCCAATTTTTGCTTGCCCGTTAATAAATACAATTTTCACCAATTGTTAACACTAAATTAACCCAGAATTATTAATATTGTATTGCGACATATACGTCAAAAAATACATGATTTGTAAAGCTTTTAAGAATATTTTAATGTTTTAATATTAAAAACGCTAACTTTACATACTAGCTGCCTGAAAAAAGATATAATATGATTAAATATTTACAGTTCAAAAGCACAGTACCGCGTTGGATAATAATGTTATTGGACCTGATAATTGTTGCAGGTTCGTTCGCCTGTTCATATTTTATTGTATACAGGTTTGAATTCATAAACATTTTAAGGGGATATTTTTTTATTTATACCGGCTGTTATTGCCTGGTTGCTGCGCTTGTTATGTACTTTATGCGCATACATACCGGCCTTATCCGGTATTCAAATACCCGTGATGTTGTGCGCATATTTGCGTCAGTGTTTGTCAGCTCCGTAATTTACCTGGCGGCAATTAATCTTTTTATAATCCCCGTTTTAAATATTAATGGTTTTACTATTAATATGATATTGCTGGTTAATTTCTCAGTTTCCAGCACATTACTCATCATGCTGCGCACCACCGCAAAGGGGGCCTATTATTATATCAGGAATTATTCAGGCGAAAAAAAGACTATGGTTTTGATCTATGGATCCGATCATAACGCCATACTGGTTAAACAAGCGCTTGAAGCAAGTAAAAAAGCAAATTTTACCATAGTTGGTTTTGTTGATTATAACACCAGCAGGATAAACAAGGAAATTGAACAAACCCGTGTTTACAGTATTGATACCTTACAAAAACTTAAAAACAAGCACAATATCGAAAAGCTGATCATCATGAACCAGCATTTGGATGAAGATGAGAAAAAAATAGCGCTTGAAAAATGCCTTACTTTGGGCATACAGGTACTTACAGTGCCGCCGTCAGACCAATGGATATACGGTAAGCTCAACCTACAGCAAATTAAGGACCTGAAAATTGAAGACCTGCTACAACGCAAACCCATACAAATCGATACCACAAAAATATCGGAAGACATCCAGGGCAAGCGTGTACTGATAACCGGGGCTGCCGGTTCAATAGGGTCTGAAATTGTTTACCAGGTGTTAGGCTACAACCCGTCAATGGTTATTTTGTGCGACCAGGCGGAATCTCCCCTGCATGAGATAAGGCTTGAAGTAGAGGAGAAATTCCCTAACATACCCACTAAAATATATATTGCCGATGTGAGGAATTATCAGCGGATGTTTAAATTATTCCAGGATTTTCGTCCCGAAATAGTTTTTCATGCTGCGGCTTACAAACATGTTCCGATGATGGAGGAAAACCCTTCAGAAGCGGTACTCACCAATATACTCGGCACAAAGCATGTTGCCGACCTGGCTGTTGATTTTAGCGTTGGTAAATTTGTAATGATATCAACCGATAAGGCAGTTAACCCATCAAATATCATGGGCACAACCAAGCGTATTGCCGAAATATATATACAATCACTTAAACACAGTCCTAAAAATAAATCTACCCGTTTTATAACGACGCGTTTTGGCAATGTGCTGGGTTCAAATGGTTCGGTAATACCGCGTTTTAAGGCACAGATACAAAAGGGAGGCCCTATTACAGTAACACACCCCGAAATTACCCGTTATTTTATGACCATACCCGAAGCTGTGCAACTGGTACTGGAAGCGGGCACCATGGGCCTGGGCGGCGAAATATTTATATTTGATATGGGCGAGCCGGTTAAAATTATTGACCTGGCGCGTAAAATGATAAAACTGGGCGGCTTACAGCCTGACAAGGATATTCAGATAGTTTTTACAGGGTTAAGGCCGGGCGAAAAGTTATATGAAGAACTATTGAACCAGGGCGAGCACACCTTGCCAACCCACCACGAAAAAATCAAGATAGCAAAAGTTATTACCTATCCGCATGTACAGGTAACTGCCGATATTAATGAATTGCTTAATTTAAACAAGCATTACAATGAAAATAGCATTGTGAACAAGATGAAGGAAATAGTACCTGAATTTATTAGCAAGAACTCACAGTTTGAAGAACTGGATAACAAGGAAATGGTTGCCGATGAATTTGAAACACAAAGTAGTGTGGCTTAAAAATGGTTAAACCAATCATAATTTGATCCATAAAAAAACCCCAGCCGACAAGGCTGGGGTTTTTTTATGGATATATAACCGGGTGGCTAATTATTTGGCCTCCTTAGTATAAGCGTCATTCAGCCTTTTTACCACATCGGCAGTAACGTCAAGGCTGGCATCGCCATAAAGCATATTAGTGTTATTTTTCGAATAGGTTAAGACAATCTTATAACCTTTTTCTTTAGCATATTGCTTTGTGAAGTCTGAAATTTTATCATACAATTTACTCATTTCAGCAGTTTGTGCATTTTGAACTTCGGCTTGTGCATTTTGCTGGTATGTTTGCAGTTGCTGTTGCTCACGTTGCAATAGTTGCTCTTTTGCCTGTCGCTGATCGGCCGGCATAGTGTTGGCATTTTTTTGATAATCGGCTACTTCCCGCTGAAAAGCCTCGCCTCTTGATTGCAGGTCGCCTTTTGCAGCGTTGCTTTTATCAGTAAGGCGTTTATCCATATCTTTAACATAATTGTACTGGCTCGATAACGTATCAGAGTTAATGAACACTATTGTTGCCTTGTTATCGGTAGCTGCCGTAGTAGCGGCGGCAGGTGCTGTAGTTGTTGCACCTTGTTTGCAGGCTGTAATACTCCCGGCAATTAATAAACCCAGGGTGAATTTTGTAATAATTGAAACTTTTTTCATTATGCGATCTCTTTGTTATTAATGTTTTACAAGCGTTTACGAGCTTGCTTTTACAGGTAATTTTTTTTAATAAAAGTTTACAAAGATAAACTTTCGGGACAAGTTTCCTAAGTATTTTAAAATGGTGTTTATAACGGGTCATATTTATCAACAATGGCTAATATTTGAAGCAAAATGCGTATTTTTGAAGGTTAGTGTTTTAATTTATTATGAGCGAGAAAAAAGAAGACAAATCAAATTATTCAGCAGATAATATACAGGTTTTAGAAGGTTTGGAAGCGGTGCGGAAGCGCCCGTCAATGTATATTGGCGATACCGGTTTTAAAGGCCTTCACCATTTAGTTTACGAGGTAGTTGATAACTCGATTGATGAGGCGCTGGCTGGCCATTGCGACACTATTAACGTGGTGATTCAAAAAGATAATTCCATTTCAGTTACTGATAACGGCCGTGGTATCCCGACCGGTATCACCACCAAAGAACAGGTTTCGGCATTACAAATTGTTATGACCGTGTTGCACGCCGGGGGTAAGTTTGATAAGGATACCTACAAGGTATCCGGCGGTTTGCACGGTGTGGGCGTAAGTTGCGTTAATGCCCTATCCACCCATTTAACCGCGCTGGTTTATCGCGAAGGTAAGGTGTGGACCCAGGAGTATGAAAAAGGCAAGCCTTTGTTTGATGTAAAAACCATTGGCGATACCGATAAAAGGGGTACAACCATAATCTTCCATCCCGACCCGGAAATTTTTACCCTTGGCATTGAATATAAATATGAAACATTGGCCGCCCGTTTACGCGAGCTGGCTTATTTAAATAAAGGTATCCGTTTAACATTAACTGATGAACGCGAAACAGAAGAAGATGGCACTCATCCAACTGAGCAATTTTACTCGGAAGGCGGCCTGCGCGAATTTGTTAAATACCTTGACGGTACGCGCCCGTCAATAATACCGGAGCCTATTTATGTTGATGGTATAAAACAAGGCATACCGGTTGAACTGGCATTGCAGTACAACGATACCTATTCAGAGAATGTACACTCGTATGTAAACAATATTAATACTATTGAGGGTGGCACGCACGTAGCAGGTTTCCGCAGGGGATTGACCCGTACGTTAAAGGCTTATGCCGATAAATCGGGATTGTTGAAAAACATGAAGATAGAAATAACGGGGGATGACTTCAGGGAAGGACTAACCGCCGTAATTTCGGTAAAAGTACAGGAGCCACAGTTTGAAGGGCAAACCAAAACCAAATTGGGTAACAACGAGGTAATGGGCGCCGTGGATATGGCAGTAGGCGAAATATTAGGTAATTACCTTGAAGAGCACCCTAAAGAGGCGCGCATGATAGTGAACAAGGTTATACTTGCCGCTACAGCCCGTGCCGCTGCACGTAAGGCCCGCGAAATGGTACAACGTAAAAGTGTAATGAGCGGCTCGGGTCTGCCCGGTAAACTAGCTGATTGTGCCAACAGCGACCCTGCTTTATGCGAATTATACCTTGTGGAGGGCGACTCGGCAGGTGGTACTGCCAAACAGGGGCGTAATCGCGAGTACCAGGCAATTTTACCACTACGTGGTAAAATACTGAACGTGGAAAAAGCCATGGAGCATAAAATATATGAGAACGAGGAAATAAAAAACATGTTCACCGGCCTGGGTGTAAGCATAGGCACAGCCGAGGACGATAAAGGCCTTAACTTTAGCAAGCTACGTTACCACAAGATCATCATCATGACAGATGCTGACGTGGACGGTTCGCACATCACAACACTTATACTTACCTTCTTTTTCCGGTATATGAAGGAATTGGTGGAGTATGGTTACGTTTATATAGCGTCGCCGCCGTTGTACCAGGTTAAAAAAGGCAAGGAATCGGAGTATTGCTGGAATGAAGAACAGCGTGATATAGCCATACAACGTTTAAAAGGCGGAGGTAAAGAGGATAGCGTGCACGTACAGCGTTACAAAGGTTTGGGTGAAATGAATGCAGAGCAATTATGGGAAACCACCATGAACCCTGAAACCCGTACCCTTAAACGCGCCAGCATTGAAAACGCAGCCGAATGTGATCACACTTTCAGCATGTTAATGGGCGATGAGGTTGCGCCGCGCCGCGAGTTTATTGAGAAGAACGCTAAGTACGCCAAGATAGACGTATAAGGCTCCGGTTCATAAGGACAAATAAAAGGCCCTGCTATATAGCGGGGCTTTTTGTTTTAAAGTTTTTAAATAATACATTTATATCAAAGTACCAACCTTATTATTCAAATGAAAAGCTCGCTGATTTTATTATTTATCATTGTCATCTTTTATTCCCCTCTAAAAGCGCAGGATTTCGTGATCTATCATGGTGACGCCGAGAAAGCCCTTATCAGTACTGCGCAAACTCCTGACGACCTTATTAAACTGGCATTTGCAACTGAGCTCAATAATGACGAATATGAGTTGCTTTACAGTAAACTGGTTCAGGATGTTAAACAACTCAAACTGGAAGCCATAGCGAATGACAAATCGGAAAGACATTTAAAAAAGATATATCAATTAGTGCACGACCATTTTTTAAGAAACTTTAATCCGCACGCCCATTTTGGAGATTTTGTTTTTAATGGCGAATATCAATGTTTAAGCGCTTCTATTTTATACGCTTATATCCTGGAAACATTAGACATCCCTTATCAGATAACCCAATTCCCCGGGCATATTTATGTGTTTGCCGATCCGAAATCAGCCAATGTTAAGTTTGAAACCATAGATGAGACAAAAGGCTTTTATGTGTTTGATGACCAAACAAAACAAACTAATGTCAATGAACTGGTAAACGAAGGTTATATCGACCAATCATATGCCATGAGGGTTGGAGTTGAACGCGCCTTTGATGAGTTTTTTTATAACAAAACGGATATTAGTTTAAAAGAGGCGGTTGGGTTATTATATTTTTATAAGGCTTTGGACGAAATGCAGGCCGACAAAATTAATGAAGCGTACTCAGATATAAGCAAATCTGATATTTTGTTCCCGGATAAGAAGAACGATTATTTTAAAAACAAGTTAATGGCCGGGATGGTCAATAATTTAAAATATGACGATCTAAAAGACTGGCGCGCATTAACCCAGCTGGTTAATAATAAAAATGCAACTGAGAATATTAAAAAGTATCTCATTTTCCAATTCGAGAATTTTTTGATCGTAAAGTTGATCAACTCGGGGCAAAAGGACAAGGTTAACGAGGTATATAATTATTTACATACCAATATTATTGATACTGCTGAAAAAAAACATGTATCCGAAGATTACTTTTTTGAAAGTGCCCAGTACAGCTATATTACCGGCGATTACGCGCAGGCTTTAAATTGCTTGGAAATAGCTTATGGTGTCAATCCTAATAATCCATTGATCATCTCTAACTTTGTTCAGATGATATTGCATAAATACGGAGCCCAGAGCCCATCCGCTCAAAGCCTTGCTTTATTCGATAAGTATATGAATAGTTATCCATTACTAAAAAATAATAAGGTAATAGCATCTATATATGAATACTATATGTCATACATGAGTATATCAGGCTTTGTAATCGGGAATGGGGCCACGGGAGAAAAATACATGCAATCGCTGATACAAGAACTTGATGCTCACCCGGACGATGACAACAAATACCAGCAATATATAGCCAGTGTATTTGCCAGGGCAAGCGTATATTATTGGGCTAAGCAGCAGAAACAAAAAGCTATAACCGTGCTTAAAGTAGGCCTTAAATACGAACCCAATAACGATGAGCTGCAAAGAAAATTACAGGCAGACGGTGGTAATTAATTTTTTGGCGACTTATTTAGTCCGTTTTAAACTTGTGGCTTTAGCGTGATTGCCTCAACTTTTTTTAAAAATTATATACATAGTTTTCTTATGTATATAAAATTCTTTTATATATTTGTTGCATGAGCTCAAACCCAATGCTGAAAGGCACTTTACAAACCATTATTTTAAAGCTGCTGGAAGATAACAGCCGCATGTATGGTTATGAGATAACACAGAAGGTTAAGGAAGTAACTGCCGGCGAAATTATGCTGACCGAAGGCGCGCTATACCCCGCCCTGCATAAGCTGGAGGCTGATGGCATGCTGGAGACCTTTACCGAAGTGGTGGATAGCCGCGTGCGCAAATATTACCGCCTTACCGAGCAGGGGGGGAAAGAGGTTACCAGTAAATTAAGCGAGGCGCAGGCTTTTATTGAGCAACTGCAATTATTGTTGAACCTTAAAACTGCGGTAAAATGAATTTAACGTACTGGGACCTGGATTATATTCATAACCGAATGAAGAATTATGATATTAAATACCAGGAAATATATAACGAGCTGTTCGACCATATTGTAACTGCTATTGAAGAAAAACAAAAAGCGGGAGATACCGGGAGTTTAGAGCGGCTTTATACCGATGTGGTGGATAACCAGTTCGGTGGTTTTTTTGGGATTGAGAGGGTTGCAAAATCGCATGAGGACGGTTATAAGCGCAAGGTAAAAAAAATGATATGGGGTAATTACAGGCATTATATCAACTTTCAATCGCTTTTATTTACTGTTGTTATAATAGGCCTAAGTTTTACAATGCCGCACAATAAGTTGACAGTAGGCATATTTGTAAGCGTCATTTTTATGGCGTCGGTTTTTCCATCGGTATATGCCTATTGGAAATTGAAAAGGATAAAGCCCCAAAAAGGAAAAATATCATTAGTATATAGTCACACCATTACGCAGGCTAATCTTCCCTTAACTTTTTTGAACTGCCTGTTTTGGGTACCACAAATACCTTATATTTTTAGTGATACTTATAAATATAAAGCCATTAATGTACCCCCGTTCATATTGGCTTTAATACTGTCGCTGGTATTAATTTATGCCCTTAGCAGTATGCGCTTGTGCCAGCAGGAACTAAAGCAATTTGTAAATATTAATGATGATAAACAAATATAATGGAGCCAACCCCCGCACAGAAGGTAGTATTACAAAAATACCTTAGAAATCATTTAAAATACCGCGAAACATATGCGGAGTTTTATGACCATATATTAACTGCTTTGGAAGCTAAACCCGCAGATTGTGATTTTAACGATACGGCAATGGCAATAATTGCCGAAGATTTTGGTGGTACACAGGGGATGGGTTTAATCGAATATAAATACAATCGCTCAACCTTTACCGAACTAAAAAAGCGGTACCTGGATTATGCTATAGATAACTTTAAATTCCCGGGTATAATTACAACAGCTGCTTTAATAATATTGATATATTTTATGGTTCAACAGCCATGGTTCGATCTGGAGGTATTCTTTCTGAATATAATGGTTATAAGGTTTATCCCCGGTATACTGTATATGTTAACAAGATTGCGGTCCCCGCGCATCTATGGCGCGCCTCTGCGATCTATCAAAAGCAGTTTTTTTAAATGGCAGAGAGCCATTCCCGTGTTTATTTTTTTTATTGCCTGGTCATTCGCAGCCCCCGGGCTTTTTAAAGACCAGCAATGGATGCAAAAAGCGATAGTACCAGCTATGGCCATAATAACTGCGCTGATGGCTATACATTCATTAACTTACTACAAGGTGTATCGCGATGATATAAAAACCAGGATAACTACAAATTAAGATTTGAATTTTATTACCCCTTTCCCGTAGTCTATCACTGCTTTATACCGCATTAATATATCGCCTCCTAAAACGCCCAAAACCTGCGGGTGCCCCATTTGCGCGTAGGCGTAATTTATGGTTGATAAATCAAGTACTGCTACTTCAAATTCGGGTATTTTAAGGCGGCCAATGCGCATATCGGGTATGGTAGCGGTGTACGAGGCCATTGTATTGGTACCCAATCCGGTCGACAGGATATCGCTGGCGTTTATCAGTGCCTTTTTGTTTGCCTTGCCCAGTAAGGTTTTATCAAAAGCGGTTTTTGATGCGCCGGTATCAAGCACCACCGTAAAAGTTTTTCCAAACACTTTAATTTTTACCAGGGGGTGAAAGCCATCTTCATGCAGGTCGATTATTTGTAACGGGATGGAAATTTTCATTGAGTGAATGAGCGAATTAGCGATTGAATGAGTCGGCAAATTTATGATTAATGAATTTGTTAGTTAATGGATCGGCAAATTAAACTTCATGTTCAATCACTCATTCAGAAATCACTCATTCATTTTCATGGCCCGACGCGTCTTCAGCCATTTCAATAATAATATTGTCCATACGGTGTAGCTCGCTTTGTATATGTTCAATCACTTCGGGATCGTGCGTATCGCTGTTTAGCATGGCTGCCAATCCCTTTAAATTAGCCAGGGGGCTGCGTATAAGGTGCGATTGTTTCCAGGTCATATCCTTAATATTGTTGATATGGGTTTGTATACGCTGGTAGGCGCTTTTCAGGTCCTGTTCTGCATTTTTACGTTCAGTTATATCATATAGGGCCATTAGCATGCCCAACACTTCCTTATTATCATTAGTAATGGGGAACAGCCGCACATAATACCAAAATACCGAACCACCTGCCTGCGGATAATCAACTTCATAATTAATATTATGACCCTGCAAAACCTCAGCGGCAAATTTGTTAAACTCGGGGAACCTGTCCTGCGGAAAATAATCGGCCAGCAGGTCATCTTTTGCCGGGATATGGTCATATTGAGCCGTGACAAATTCAATGGTTTTTTGGTTAAAGGTTAGCAATTTCAAATCCCTGTCGAACAAGGCATAAGCGGTGTCGGTTGTATTGAGTATGGCCTGTAGGTTAGCTTCCGATTTTTGAAGCAGTTCTTCTGCTTTAAGTTTTTCTGTAATATCATTTGTTAATGAAAGCCTTACTCTGCGCCCTTCGAAGACAATGTCGTGTGCAATTATTTGGACGTATATAATCGACCCATCCTTTTTCAGGTGCCTGATAGTGCCCAGGTCACCTACGCCGCTGGCCTCTTTTTTATAACGCTCGAGTTGTTGTTCTGAGTCCTCATTTGGCCTGAACGCGGTAACATCCATATTCAAAAGCTCATCTTTTGTATAGCCATACAAATTGGCAGCGGCCTGATTGGCGGCAATTACCGACAGGTCATCCTTCGATATCATCCACATAGGCATGGGGTTGCTTTCAAAAAGCAGCTTATACTTTTGCTCGGACGAGCGCAATTCATCTTCGGCTTTTTTGCGCTCGCTAATGTCAATCATGGAGCCAATAATTGCGGGCGCTCCACCAATTATTACCCGGTTGCCGTAAATCTCGACCCAATTGGTTGTACCGTCCTTCTTTTTACCCATTGCTTCATAATGGATACTTTCCACTTCGCCCGATATACGGCGTCTTATATTTTCCCTTACAGTTTCCAGGTAACTCGCATCGAAAATTTTTGCCCCCGCATTAGGATCGTTAAGCAGATCTTCAGGCTCATAGCCAAAAACAGCGGCAAACCTCGGGTTTACATAAGTGAACATGTCGTTTTGAACAATATATACGCCCACCATTGATTTTTCGGCAATCGTCCTGAATTTCAACTCCGCTTCCCGCAGCTCTGCCGATCTTTCTTCAATTATGCGCTCTAACCCGGTATTCATTGTTTTTACTGTGTCTTCGGCTTCTTTTCTCCGGGCATCGATCTTATTCAGCCAGTTAGCGGTGTTCCATACCAATACCAGGCTGATTAGTAAAAAACCAATGGCCAATACCGATGTCCCCATATCAGTTGATGAAAATAACCTCGAATCTTCTATCTGCCCCTTTAACGAACCTAAAATTATAACAGTTAGTATGATCAGCGAAAAAAGTCTGCGGGCCATTCGGTTGCCAACCTGCCCGCCTGTAAATAGCCTGGCGATACCGAGCGAAGGGTTGAGCAATGTAGCGGCCAGCGATAAAAAAAAGAACAGTATGGCTGTTAATAAAGCCATGGAGGTGATATAAAACAGCGTGTTAAATAGTTCAACACCGTATATATAACCTATCAGCGCGATACCTGATAAAATAGTGACCAAATGAAAAATATACTGGGCCGTTATTTTAACTGACTGGTTTTTCTGCCCGATCATTAAAAAGCCAAGTCCTAATAAACAGAAGTTTACAGATGCATTGAAAGCCATGCGGCCGGGGTACGGGATACCAGCCGAGGTGATTTTATCTTGTACAAATAATTGATCGATCCCAATGTTAACGTGAAAAATATCCTGGTATATAGTTATAAACCCGATAAATGTAGCCAGTGCCGAAAGCGTAAAAAACAACAGCGACCGGTATCTGGTTTCATATTGTAATGATAACAAAGCGCCGCCTAAAAGGGCAAAACATAGTGCGGCATTGAACCGCATAGCAATATAACCGGGGATAACATTCTTAAAAGCGGGAATATTGCAAAGCCAGCCAACCATTATAACAATAGCAATCACTACTATAAGCAGGCTTATAATTATAATCGTTCTATTTTTTTTGGGGAGCTCCATTTAAAATATATGACGACCAATGTTGTGAATTATTGCTAAGGTTTAATTCAGTGCAATGGCAAATAGCGTACCTGCTCAATAAAGTTAAGACTAAATCGGCAAATAAAGCAAATAAAGGCAATAATCGGGTTATTTGATATTTGAATTATGGAATTTACGCTGTCAATAATTCCATAATTCAATAATTAAAAAGGATAGCCTATAGCCAGGTTAAACACGGAGTTATTAAAGCTTAACTGGTTAGCCACATTGCGCTGCCCTGCAGGTAAGGACGGATTAATTAGCGGGAAGCCCAGGTCGGTACGTAATATCAATACCGAAAGGTTAAAGCGCAACCCAAAACCTGCATCAACGGCCATTTGGTTTAAAAAGTTTTTGCCAAAGGCAGCGCCGGGTAAACCGTGCTCCGGATGCATCAACCATATATTTCCCGCGTCTGTGAACAGGGCGCCTTCAACTATGCTGAATAGTTTGGTGCGATACTCGGCATTTGCCTCAATTTTTATATCGCCCGATTCATCGGGTAAAAATTGCGTGCCGCCATAGCCAACTGCAGTGCGGTAATCGTATGAACCCGGGCCCAGTGTCCTCGCCTGGAAACCCCGCAGGCTATTTGGACCACCAATAAAAAATTGTTGTGTATACGGTAAAATGGTGGAGTTGCCATAAGGTATCCCAACATCAACCAGCAAGCGTGTAGCAAATTTACTGTTCGGCCCTAGTTTATGGAAAAACCTGATCTCGTTCTCTAATTTTACGAACTGGTTAAATGGTACGCCGGCTATTTTTTCAACTTTGCCTTTTAAGGTATCGGCCCCTGTTATCAAGCCAACTAAATTAGCCGATGTGCTTACCTTACCCATGTAATAAAAGCTGTTAATCCTGTTAGGGTCGCTGGTGTTATCATAGGTGAAGCTGTAGCTTGGGCCGAAGGTTAACTGGTTATTGATAACATGCTTTAGCGCCGGGTTGCCTGTCCGCCTGATGCTGTCCAAATAAAGTGGGGTAACATTGGACGCATTCACGTAGGCAAAGTCTATTACGTCAAGTGTATGTTGCTTGTATAAGCTAGGCTTCCACTGGTAGCCGAATGAGGCGTTAAATGAATTGAGGTTATATAGTTGTGAACGGTCGATCAAAGTATAGCCGGTAGTTAAAATAGTGCGCGGGATAAAAGCGTTATTGCTGCTAAAATTAAACGGACTGATAAACCGCGGCCACGACAGGGATGGCGTTACACCGAACTGGTAAACATCAAAACCATGCTGATAACTGCCAAATTGCTTGTCTGTACTGGTAAAAAAAGTAACCTGGAGCAGTTCGGCGCCTTTGAAGGTGTTTTTATTCCTGAAGGTTAGATCAAGTTGGGTACCATCATAATTAGCCGACGTTTGGCGGGCAATTATTTCCGCCTGTAACGATTTTCTTTTGGCCTGGGTTAAAAAGTAATATACATCCAGGAAAGCCGAATCGGGCGTTACATCTTCAAACCGGTTTTTCACATAGGTAAAGGGGCCTAATTCAATAAAGCGGTTTAAAGAGTTATTATGCGTTGTGCGATTATACGTATCGCCCGGGTGCAATAGAACCGTGTTTTTGAATGTATAAGGCGTAACAGTTTTTCTTCCGCCCACCACATTGTACCACCTGTATTTAACAGCCGAGTCCAGTTTTAGCGATGTATCGCGTAAAGTATAGTGCGGGTAAACGTAAATGTTCCTGATCTTATAAACCCAGCGGGCTTCATCAGGTGTGGTTTCTTTTACCTTCACAAACATATCAACCTGGTGGTTACCTGCCGATGAACTATCGTACTTCATGATCAGGTCCTCAGGCGCAAAGTAAAAATATCCCTCTTCTTTTAATTTGGCGTCAATCCTTATCCGTTCATCCTTAATAATATCCAGGTTATATTTGGCGCCAACTTTTAATAAGGTTTGTTTGGAGGTGCCGGTAACAGCAGTATCCAGATCATCATTTTCCTGCGGGAATACAATTTTACGGTAATGGTAGGATGGCCCTGCCTGTACGGTATAAACGGCCTTCGCCGTGCGTTTTTTACTTACCGTATCGCCATTAACCTCGGCTAAAAAATAACTTTCGTTTTGAAGCCTGCTTTGCAAAATGGTACTATTTTTAACCATATCGACGCTGCTTATTAAAACAGGAGGTTCGCCCAGGTGAGTGTTTAAATAATGTTTTAATCCCCTGTTTTTCTTGGTTTGGGTTTTCTCGTAAATGTACAGCTTAAATCGAAGGCCCAATATGCTTGAATTTGGCTTAGGCCTTAACAAGGCCGTTAAATCAGTAGTTAATGCTTTGGCATCGCTCTTTTTTATATCCTTATCAACAATTTTAACCTGGCCGCCGGTATATAGCTTTTGCCCTGCCGGCAAATACTTGGTAGTACTGCATGCGCTAATAAAAACAACAATAAGGATAAATATGTAGCTAAGCCTGTTCATAATTAGTTTGATGATTGTTTGTTTTGCGCAGGCTGGTCTGCCGGTTGTGCCGGCGTATCGGTTACCTGTGCATCATGTTTTTTATCCGCCTCTTTTTGTTCCTTTTTCTTCTCTTTTTGCTCTTCCTTATATTTCTTCGCCAAAGCCTTTTCTTCTTTTGTCTTTTTGGCAAACAGTTCCCTGAAATGGTTATACTCATAGGTTAATGAGAAACCAACCCCTGTTTCAACCACCTGTCCTTCTATTACTATAAATTCATCTTTGCGATAAACCCTTACTATGTACCGACCATCTTCTGTCAACTTATAATTTACAGAAACGTTACCAGCTATATCCGTTGTTTTTTGACCCGGCTGATTTTGCCCCTCAAGGTTAAAGTTATTGCCAACCGTCACCGTTACACGGTCATTCAAAAACTGTTTGGATAAGCCAACATTCAGGTCGGTCCGGTTTTGTTCAACACCTGTCGAATAATCGGCGCCCGAGGTAAGGTTAAAGCTTAACTGTACACCACCAACTAAATTGCCGGCCAGTTTGTTTAACTGATCAGACAACAAACTACTTACACTATTACGGATCGCTCCATTAATACCCGTACTACCGCCTTCGCTTTGCAGCGGGTTATCACCAATAAAATGCCCCAGCACCAGTACGCCCAAAACTTGTTTGTTTATTTCGTTAGGGTCCTGGCGTATTTGCGATAGGCGGTCATTTACTGTTTGAACAACGGTTGGCGATACGCTATAGCTACTATCGGGCAGTACAATGTCAAAACTGATATCAGGTTTTAGCAATTGGTTCTTCAAAATCAAGTCGACATTGAATGGCAACTTTTGCTTGTACTGCACGGCATTTGCCGATGTATTATCGCCGCCCAATTCCTGCTGAACCAGGTCAATAGGGGGTACGTTGGCAACGTACACCGCCGTTAAATTGATGTTGGCGCTGGTAGGGTCGCCCGTCCAGGTTATCGTACTTCCTTTTTTGAAAAGGAATGTGCGTTTTACAGTAACGTAGGCCAGGTTATATGAGCCGCTTTCAACTATATAAGTACCGGTTAAATTAGTTTTTCCGCTGGCGTCAATACCGCCGTTCAAATGCGCTTCGCCTTGCAGGTGCACCACGTCGCCGTTGCGCGGATCAACCACAATGGTAAATTTTGCCGCTTTGCTGATGTTTACCGTCGCGGTTACATCAAGCCCTTTCAGGTTGGTTTTTTTCAACGAATCAAGCTTCCTTGCCATCATGATGGAATCCAGCTTTGGTGCGTTCTCATTGATCACCTCGACCACTCCCTTTCGATCTTCAACACCCGGGTCGTCCTCGGGCAGCACGATGGTCATGTCGGTTTTATCGTTTACAGTTAGTGTTGCATCAACAACAGGTTTATCCATGTTACCGGCTATTTTGATATCGCTGTTCAAATACAGCTTGCCGTAGAAAACCTTGTTATCTGCCTGGGTGGAGATCACTACCCTGAAGTTTTCGGTATGTATATTAAGCCCGAAAGCAAAATCGCTAAAGGTTTTGGTGTAGATGGTACCCGTCACCACCGCCTTGTTACCGGTGGAATCAATGAGTGTGAAATCATTGAACCGGATGCCATCGTTGTTAAAAGTAATGCTCTCATTAGGCATGCTGAAGTAGGAATTAAGCATAGCCACATTAAAGCCCACCTTATTAAAGTTTATATCGCCGCGCACTACCGGGGCGTCAGTCGTACCCGAGATTTTCAGCTTGCCGCTAATAGTTCCGCTGGCATTTCGCAAACTTCCGAAACTGAAACCCTCAATGCTTTTCATATTCAGCGTAACAATATCCAAGTCAAGGTCGAAACGGCTGTCGGGTTTGGTGTAATAGGTGCCATCCAAATTAACCTGGTTGCCTTTACCTGTTATCTGCATACTGGCTTTGTAAGCGTTTGCCGTTTGGTTATTTACTTTGAGGGCGATGTTGCCTACGGTATCGCCTTTAAAATTAAAGTCGTTAATATTAAGTGCGGTGGTAAATACCGGCGATTTTTGGAAGTTGCTGATGTTGGCATCACCATTAATTACACCGCCAACCTGTAATGAATCCTGCTCGGCCAAACGGGTAAGCGTTTCGATATGGAAATTTTTAAAACCAACAGTTAAGGGGGCATTAAAAGTTTGCGGGTTACTGGTAACGCTTAGCGATTGCCCCGCGTTGCTGATGGTAAAATCATTTGCCATAATACCCTTATTGCCAAATTGCAGCGCATTATCTGCCGCTACTGCCCATTCAGTATAATCCAGCAGCAATCCATTTGGAAGGAAACTGAACTGGTATTCATTTGGCAAAGCGCTGAATACGCCGGCTATACGGTAACGCTCTTTTTTAGCCGCATCGCGCACTTGCAGGCTAATGTTC
>Ga0206882_1052_pt1 | contig 25744 bp, 25 predicted proteins | sample Alteio_BWOrgCont_4_FD_152908 | JGI IMG/M metagenome (GOLD analysis project Ga0206882, IMG submission 152908) | Enriched cells from forest soil in Barre Woods Harvard Forest LTER site, Petersham, Massachusetts, United States -... | ecosystem: Environmental > Terrestrial > Soil > Temperate forest > O...
CCATTCCAACATTAAAAACAAGTAAATTTCGGGAACACTTTCTTATGCCGTCCTTACAGGACTCAGGGTGTTTATTTAGCTAACCCAGGCCACCGCTTCGCTCCGACCTGGGGCCTCTGAATGGCTGGCTAGCATCAGAATTAATTTAAGAGTGCACTAGTACGCTGTCAAACATAAATTTGTGGATAAAATCCCGATCTTGAGTCGCCCTAACGGGCTCTAATTTTTGTTTTGCACACCCACAGCTCCTTGCGTCGCTGTGGGCTATTTAGGGAGACGCCCTAGACGGGCTTAGGGCTGCCCACAGTCCAGATTAGACTCGATTCAATATTTAAACTATACTCCTCGATTGTTTTGCACAGCCCTAAGCCCGCCTAGGGCGTCTGTTAAATAGCCCACTGCGACGCAAGGAGCTGTGGGAGGGCATAAGAAGAGGCAGAGCCCGTAGGGCGACTCAAGAACGGGATTTTACCCACAAATTTATGTTTGACAATGTACTAGGGAGTTTTGTAAATGGAAGTCAGACCTGGTGGGAGAACCTTGAAGGACCTAATTTAAATCAAGGAGACTATCTAGAAACTTGCCCTGTTCTTATTGTATTAGATTCAGTTTCGACAAAGTATTTGCTGCATTTACAGCTAAGCGAGCTATGCGCAAATCAATTTTCGGGAATCCACGTTCACGCCCATGAGCATCTCCTGAACACGTCCTCAAAGAGCTTATACCTTGAGCTGTGGTTTCTAGTGCCCGTAATATCGTGCGAATATGCTCATTAACCTCTTTATAAAAATTGTTGTCACTTTCTAGATTTTTTAGAGGAGGACTGTAAGAAAAGTATTCCTGAGATCGCAGGGGAGTTACCCTAACCCGATTCTTAAATCTTCTCTCATACATATTCAACCGCAAAGTTCCTGAAAAGCAAATTAGCGAAACAAAGTCTTTTTGTTTATATAAAATTTATTTTAATTTATTTTTTTGCGTCATCTCGCAAATAAAAGATTGACTATATCAAACCAGATTGGTATAAAAATCGTCAAAATCCAACATCTTACGAGTAAAAATTATAATGACAAAACATAGAAACGATAAACCAATTGTAATCGCAGGGGCCGGAATTAGTGGTCTTACACTGTTCATTACTACCATACTATGAACATTCATCAAGATGTCCTCCCAGCTTCAAGCACAAACACGAGAAAGCTGTCAAAAAGCAGTTTGCTTGGAAGCATCCTGCTCATTTGTGGAAGTTCTATCGGTGTAGGAATTCTTTCGTTGCCGATTGTCACAGGCCAAGCGGGTGCATTGCCAACAGTTCTCCTTTTTTTAGGGTCTTGTATTTATATGACCATTACAGCGCTTCTTTTGCTTGAAACCGCGCATTTATGTTCAAATCATGCAAATTTTATTACGTTATCCAATAAAACGCTTAATAAAGCGGGTAAAACGGCCATCATCCTATCTTTTACATTTCTTTTTTACTCTTTGACTACCGCCTATTTGGCAAAGGGTGGCGAGCTCACGCATGCCATTTTAGTTCAAGCTACTCAATTGGATCTTCCCGCATGGTCAGGAGCGGGCTTTCTAGCTTTCATGACGGGCCTCCTGATTTTTAGAGGTCATCATGTTGTAGATTACTTCAATCGAATTTTTATGCTAGGCCTTATAGCCACTTACCTTTACTTGGACACTGCCGGTATAGAATATTTTAAATTTAAAAATATTACCCACAGAGATTGGAGCTATTCCATCTTTGTTATTCCTTTTATCATTACCTCGTTTGGATATCACAATTTAGTCCCTACAATTTCCAACTATCTTGAAAATGACAGAAGAAAAGGAGCAATTGCTTTGGTTGCTTCTGGAGCTATTCTATTTTTTATATACGTCATTTGGATTGTCGGTCTGCAAGGAATTATTCCTCTTGAGGGCGAGATAAGTTTTACGACGAGTTTCGCAAATCAAGAAATTGTTACACAACCATTGGCGCGCCTCATCCCGTCCCCTATGATCCAATACTGCGCTCAGTACATGGCTATATTTGCTATCGTCACTTCTTTACTGGCTCAAGGTCTGAGCATCATTGATTTCATGGGAGAAAGCTTCAATGTAAAACGCACGCAACTTTCAAGGACACTTCTTTGCGCCATGCTGTTCATCCCTACCCTTATTTGCTCTCAAACAATTCCCGGTGTATTTTTTAAAGCCTTGGAATTTGCAGGCGGAATCGCCGCTATGGTAATCTTCGGAATCATACCTGGTCTCATGGGCTGGGTAAACCGTTACAGAAGCCCTGGACTAAAGGGAGCATTCAAACCTTTGGTTCCGGGAGGAAAAGCCATGCTGATAACGGTCATCGCTTTCGCTTCAGGCTTAATCCTATATGAACTTAGCAAGAACATTTTCTAACTTATGATTGTTATTTTCAGTAAGTGACAAGAAGATGAGCTGCACTTTCAAGAAAATACTCGTGTGACCACTGAGCGATTTTCCAGGGATCTTTAATGAAGCGGCGGACATCAGCCTCAGCTGATGCGACATCCAGTTGTCTAATGCGATCGTCCAGAATTGTTCTTAATCTTTGTTCAGTCAACTGTTGATCCTTTGGAAAATGCCCGGCTTGCCGCATTCTCTCCTCAAGGTGGGTAAGTCCTAAAGGAATCTTTTGTCCAAGAAACCACAAAAAATCATACCAGTCCCGACCTTTAACCCATCCTTTGTATTCCCGGAAAAGGAGTGCATGCATTTTACCAGCAAAAAGATCGGGAAGAGTCATTGTAGCAACTGAAAATGGTCCAGGAAATGTTAGTGGCCGATAATTGACGTTAAACTTTAAGGGAGGATCTGTATCCACTTCAAATTTTACCTTAAGAACCTTGTTGGAATGCGTCCGTTTTTGATCTTCAGAAGAGAGGCCAATGCGTAAGAAATGTTCCCGCGTATTGGCTTTAATGAAGGCAGATTGCACTGCCGAATCGGTTGTCTTCTTTTTTTCCTCAACTGTGACATCAAATCCAAGAGATTGCAGTTCGCGTGCAACACTTTGGTGATAGGTCTTCATTTCAAAATTGGGCGCTTTCGTTAAAAGTGAAAAGTCAAGATCTTCGCTAAAGCGATCCAATCCGTAAAGAATTCTCAAAGCAGTTCCTCCATAAAAAGCTGCTTTTTCAAAAAACTTTGATCTCCACAAGCCTAAAAGTGCAATTTCTTGAATAATTTCAAGTAGAGCCGCCTCATACTCTTGTGGGGATGAACATTTGTAAGTGTCTAAGCGTCTTAGAATAGCTTCTGATATCATGAGAGTTCCTTAACAAGCTGAGTTAAATGGGTAACTGCCGGATTCCGGTAAATTTCTTCAATTTCCTTGAGCAAAGGGATTCGGAATTTGGCTAGCAGGTCTTCTTCAATTCTGAGCCCCTCGCATACGAAAGAATAAACATCTTGCATGGAGGTCAGATTCTTATGAAAAGAGATTCTGTCTGAAAGCGCTTTTTCCGGGGTGGCGATTAAGAATTGGTGTTGTAGATCTGCCACTATCAAAGTAATGCCGACGGCGATTTTGCTAGGGTGCAAATGAACGTAGTCAAACACCCCGATGGGAGTTTGAAATGTTTTACTCCTAAGGGGAGTCATACTAGTGACTTGCTCAACACGTTCGGGAATTAATCCATAATAGGATAAGGCATACTCCAGGGAAAGATAAGACGGGCCATAGATTAAGTTCGCGAGGGACTCCTTGCAGATAGTTCCTTTACGGTAATTTTCCCCGAAAACATAAAGTCCTTTTTTTACTCTTGTAATTGATCCATTATTTAGAAAACGTGTGATCGCATCTCGCGGCTTTCTATAATGCCGCAATGTCTGCATCAGGCTTTCATAATCGAATTCTTCGGTTTTAATTGCCCCTCTGATAACTCCGAAGGCGCTCATAGCTTTTCCTCCTCCCAAGATACCTCATCATAATATATTTGGTATTGTATGTCTAGAAATAATGGACATACGAACATATGATTTACATCGGGATGAATTAATGATAGACTGGGACCTTGCTCAAAAAAGTGTACCTTTGAATAAAATTAAAGGATTAGTTTGATGCTATATCTAGTAAGGAAAATTAATTATATCGATGGCTACAAGATAAGTTTAACTTTCAATAACAAGAAAACGAAAATCGTTGATATTGAGCCTTATCTTGATAAAGGCGTGTTCTTGCCTTTAAGAGATCCTGATTACTTCAAGAAAGTATATCTAAGTGGAAATACCATTGTATGGCCTAATGAAGCCGACTTCTGCCCAGATGTTTTGTACGAAATTGGCGTAGATATTTCGGAAGAAAAAAAACAAAAATCGCAGCTGATAATTAGAAAGCAAAGAAAAAAATCTGGTGAAAAAACGCAGGTAAAGCAGCGGTCAACAAAGAATTAAACCTCCAAATTTATCTTGGCTTGAGTTATAGTAAAGCCTTAAAATAAGGTTCTTGTGAAGAATTGAGGGCACTCCAAGTGATTCCCCAATTCTTCACAAGAACCAAAATAACTCCCAGGCATCCATATGACAGAACAAAATTCAAATACTAACAGCCAAAATCCTAGCCGGTTACCTTGGTACAAAGAGGGCTTGCGATTCAAATGCACCGAATGTGGGAAATGTTGTACAGGCCCTTCAGGTTTTGTATGGATCGACGAAGAAGAAATGAAAGGGATGGCTGCCATATTAAATATCTCTTTGGAGCTATTTAAAAGAAAGTATGTCAGACAGTGCAATAACCGCCATGCGCTTGTGGAGAAAAAATCACCAAATGGTGATTATGATTGCATTTTTTTAAAGGACAAAAAGTGCCTGGTCTATCAGGCGCGCCCTTCGCAATGTCGCACTTTTCCCTGGTGGCAGGAAAACCTTAATACTGAGCAAAGCTGGAAACTTGCAGCTGAAAATTGCGAAGGCATTCATGATGAGGCTCCTCTCGTTCCATATGAACAAATCATCCAACTCTTACAGCTTAATAAAAAGAAAGAATGACTGAAGTCTGAAACTTTTAGTCTTCCATTGTAAGGACGACTCGGAACTTTGCTTTGCCGCTCATCATATGTTCATATGCCTCCGGAGCACGGTCAAGAGGAAAAGTTTCATTCATAGATCTCACGTTGGTCAGCGCGCAAAAGGCCATTGTATCTTGGGAATCCATCGAGGTCCCTGAAGGCCAACCGCTAATTGAACGCCTCCCGATTAACAAATGCAAAGCTGATATTTCGAGGGGTTCCGCAGCGGCTCCGAGAATAATTAATTTTCCATTGATGCCTAATCCGCCAACGACAGAAGTCATGGCCTTGCCATTCGTTACGGTAGCAAGGATGACTTTAGCTCCGCCAAGATTCATCAATTCTTTGGCGACATCCTGTGTTTGACTATCAATATAGCGCCATGCACCGAGTTGTTTGGACAAGGGCTCCTTATCCATTCCACGGGCAATCGCAACAGTTTTAAATCCCATTTTGGCTGAGAACTGAACAGCTAAATGTCCAAGGCCTCCCACCCCATGCACTGCGACGAGATCGCCAGCCTTTGCACCGCTATGCCTTAGGGCATTGAAAGTAGTAATACCAGCACACATTAAAGGCCCGGCCTCGATAAAGGAAAGTTCTTCAGGAATAAGTGCTAGCGCTTCAGCAGGGGCAATCATGTAATCTGCGTACCCGCCATCGTAGGTAATCCCGGGGGTCTGAGGATTGATTTGACAGGTAATGAAGTCGCCTCTGCGGCAGGAATTGCAATAGCCGCAGTGTCCGCCATGCCAGCCAATACCGACTCGCTGGCCAGGCTGCCATTGAACGACGTCGAGGCCTATGGCATCAATAATGCCGGCCACCTCGTGTCCAGGCACTCTTGGGTATTGAATGCCAAGAAAAAGACCTTCTTTTGTAATGGAATCGCTATGGCAGATGCCGCAGGCTTTAACCTTAATCCGAACTTGTCCAAGGCCTGGCTCCGGGATTTCCCGTTCGACTAACTCAAATGCCCCCTTTGCATTTTTGACTTGAAAAGCACGCATTTTGCCCATAGTTCCTCCAAACAAGTGATGTTATCTGTTTTTTCTGCTTGTCCTGATCTTAGCTTTTCTTGGATAATAACGGTTATAATTTTTATTGCCAAATTCCTTGCTTAACAAATGAGCTGAAAAATACTTTTCATGTTTAATCTAGACCGCCAACGCTGCCTTCAAAACGCGCTAGCTGCTATACCGCAGGAAGATTACCCGGTGCAATCCCGCGTGCGCCGCTTAAAAAGCCTGGATACTGTTCTTTGCCAAGTCTATGTCAAAAGAGATGATGAGTTAGGCTTTGGCATTTCAGGATCTAAATTCAGAAAATACCGGTCGCTGATTCCTGATTTCATCCAAAATAAAATTGAAGAAGTGGTTGTCCTTGGAAGCCTTTATTCCAATCATGTCCTTGGAATCAGCCAGCTGCTCATTGAAAATGGGATCCGCCCTGTTTTATTTTTACGAAAAGATTATTCTCAAAGCCTTACCGGAAATGCACTTTTAACTCGTCTTTTGGTGCCCTCGTCATCTATTCAATGGATTGAAAGAAAAAAGTGGCCTCATCTTCAAGAGCTTCTGAAAGATTACGTGGAAGGACAACCTTATCAAAAAAAGATCTTTATTCTTCCTGAAGGAGGTTGTACAGCCCAAGCTTTGCCGGGAGCTTTATCTTTGCCGCTAGACATTCTCAGAAATGAAGAAAGAATGGATGGGGAGTTTGATCATGTTTTTGTGGAATCTGGAACCGGCCTTACTGCCATCGCGCTGATTTTGGGATTTGCTTGGATAGAAAAAAAGAGTTTAATACATGTGCTTTTGATTGCAGGCGATTCTGAATCTTTTAACCAACAACTGCGCTTTTTTCATCAAGTCTTTGAAAAGCTTATAGGCGCTTCTTGTCCTTTTCCGGATAATTTTAGGCTATATGCTCCTAAACATGCCGCATCATTTGGATCGGTTAATAAAAAAGTCTTGGTAGAAGTCGGAGAAATTGCCCGAAAAGAAGGTTTTTTTATTGACCCTATCTATTCTGCTAAGCTTATGCTGGAAGGCAAAATCATTCTTAAAGAAAAGATGTTGGCAGGGAAAGCCTTGGTTATTCATTCGGGAGGGGCATTGACTTTGGCAGGCTTCCAGAAAGATTTATCTGATCAGATAGACTCTACAACATAGCCAATAGGCTAGGTTTTTTTTGAGTATTGATTGATGACATCTTCCATTTTTTTTATCTCTTCGGCAGTTAACATTTTGAAATAATTCTCTTTTTTTCTGGAAGATAATACCCCGTCATTTTGTCTCACGCACTTTATAAATAAGTCAATTCGTTGATCAGGCATATCTATAATGTCTTTACAAAGGCGTTTAATATTATCATAGTCTGCAAGAAATGCCAATTCTTCCCGAAGGTCTGTTGTGATTGTTTTTTCGACACACTGAAAGAGATATTCCGCTACTGGGGTAAAGTCGATGTATCGATAAAAATCATGCGTGTCTTGGAGAACTTTCAACTCTCCAATATCGCTTACGCGGTATTTTGTGATAAGTTCCATTAATGGTTTTGAAAAAGTTTCCAGGGCCTTATCATAGCTTTTTGGATCTCTTGCAATTGCTGCAGAAATGGGAAAAACAATTCCTTCGGGAGTAAATTTCAGGCGAGCCAGTGCATAATGAATAAGCAAGCGATGGATTCTTCCATTTCCATCCTCAAAGGGATGTATATAAACAAACATGAAGGATAATATCGCAGCTGCAATTACGGGATTAATTTCAGACTTTTCGATAATATTGAAAGATTGGGTGAGATTATTCATCAGATCGCTTACATCTTCTGGTTGCGGTGGGATGTAATGAATAATGAGTTGGTCCATACTTGGTTCTTCGCCCACATAGTTTTGGAAGCTGCGGTATGAATTTAAAGCAAAACGAGGATCAACGATATTTTTTTGAAGTTCAACAAACGTTTTTTCTGACAACGTTCCTATCGAGTCAGCTTTATGGAGCAAGCTTACAAATTTTGCGAGTTTGGCATTATCCGGTCTTTCTCTCTCAATTTCCCATGAGGACATTGTTTCCTTTGTATACAAGTATCTCATCGCTCGAGCAATGAGACCAGGGTCATACTGTTTTGCTAGTTCATATGCCATTTGCCCGATCTGTCTTTTTTCATAATCCTTTAATAAAGGGGTTTTCCGCACAATGGGTGTAAAATTTAGGGTTCCTAGCAAATTGTCAGCAACGCGATGACGTGAGCTTGGCTTTGGATTGCCGCAATAATATTGATTAGGATTTAGGAGAGGTATGTATGAACCTTGTTTGAGATCTTGCAATGAAAGTTTTATGTTATTAAACTTTTCAAAGAGATACCAGAGAATACGGGCATATCTTCCTGTGGGCCGAGTCGTAATGTATGCAGTTATTTCCGGTGCGGCAACCTGAGTCAAAACTTTTTTAAGGATGAAAAGATTGAGCCCTTCATGTTTTAAAGCAAATTCGAGGTGTTCAAAAATGTTGTCCGACAGTCGATACGAAGGAGGGTGGATATAAATCGTTAAATCTTGATCATTAAAATGGAGTTCCCGCTTTTCCCATTTTGGGGAGACGTATGACCATCGAAAATGGGCAATCGTCTTTAGCTGGAAAACCTCGGTAAGCTTTTTGTATCCTAGAGCCTCAGCTTCTTCTGGCATTTCAATTTCAATTTGCCACATATGGAAGGCTTCCTCAAAAAATGGTTTTTTTTCAAAATATACCACAAAACGATTATTTTCTCACAAGAATCGTTACAAACACTCGTATTCACTTAAAAACGATTATTTCCTCACAAAAATCGTTACAAACAGTCATATTCACTTAAAAACGATTATCTTCTCACAAGAATCGTTATAAAATGTTGTATTTACTTAAAGTTCTAGTCTGGGCAACACTTTCTTATGCCGTCCTTACAGGACTCAGGTGTTTATTTAGTTAACCCAGGCCTCCGCTTCGCTCCGACCTGGGCTGTAACATGCCGGCCTTACAGGCCTATTTAAATGCTCTTATAGTCATTCCAGGAAGTCTCCGCTCTCGGGGGCAACTATATTAAAGAGCAGATTTTGCGATTTATTTCGAAGGGCATACTTTCTGCTATTCCCGAGAAATAAAGCGCAAAAGATGCCTTTAAGATAGTTACCCCCGAGTGCGGAGACTTCCTGGAATGACTATAATAGAACGGGTAAGATCAACATGCTACAGCTCAGGTGCTCTTAGTAGGCCTGTAAGGCCAGCATATTACAGCCCAGGTCGGAGCGAAGCGGAGGCCTGGGTTAACTAAATAAACACCTGAGTCCTGTAAGGACGGCATAAGAAAGTGTTACCCTGATTTGAACCATGCCGAAAGAAGGTACTTTCCAGGGGAAGACCCCTACAATTTATAATGAACCGGAAAAGTCATGTGATATTAGTTTGTGGATTATTGCAGAAATATTTTTATTTATATTTATTATCAGTTGCTTTTGAGTTACAATCATTTCAAATTATTTGACAAATTATTTGAATTGTTGTAAAATTGCTTTATGTTTGTCTTTTAACTTTTTAATCCATAAGGAAAGTTATGTCTATAGCCGTCGGAAGTCAGAATGACTCCATAAACAATAATCTAGTCTCGAATGAAACGAAATATGATCCCATTGACGTTCTTCCTCCCGAAATTTTTCAAAATGTTTTGAGCTACTTTGACAACCGCCAAGACTTAGCAAATTGTAGAGATGTGGCATGGAAATGGCATGCTCGTTTAGCAAAGCATGCATTTTTATGGAACGAAATTACACGGCGCGAGTCATATTTTATGTTTAGCAGCCTCGTCTCAAAGGTAATTTCTTATATGGAAACAAATACTCTATGCAAACAATCATTTTATGAAGAAGGAGGTTTTGTCGAACGTTTCGTCGTAAGAATGTCTCTTGATTCCCACGTTTCCCACGCAGTTGGCAAGGCTGTTGGCAATCTTCTTAAACTAAACACCCCTTTCTCAGATGAGGGTTATAGTTTTTTTTATGATTCATTCAATGGACTCATAAGTATAGAAGGTAAAGAAGAAGGAAAAAAAGTCAACTCAATATTTATGGAAGCTTTGAAAACAAAACTATCTCAATTTGCTCAAAGCATGTCCACCTCGTGGGAGGACTGTTCGCAAAATAAAGAGGTACGGCATAATCCTTTTTTGAGTTTTAGAAACAGAGAAAAAATTGTTTATAAACCTGCGGATGGAGCCGGGGAATTGTACCACTACCTAAATCACGTCCATAAAAACCTTGTATACACTTTACAATATTATGACACTGCTTATATTGCAGGTCGAAAAGAAAATATACAGGAATTCTTAGAGTGTTTGCGCGCCGAAGGAATAAACATCAAATATGCTTTAGGATTTAAATAACAAGGCATCGAAGACAAAAGCGGTGACAAGTCTGACAAGTCACCGCACTCCAAATTTTCTTTTCTTATTTATTAATTAGTCGCTTTGGTTTATTTTAGAGCCTTCTTTTAGCAGCAGAGGGCCCTATGCGATCCATGACTTTAAAGCAGCTTTCAAACATCCTGAACCCCAATTTAGAGGTTGATTCCAATACACCCGTCTCAGGCATAGGTGTGGATAGCCGCTATTTGCAGCCCGGCAATGTCTTCTTTGCCTTGCAAGGAAAAAACGCAGATGGCCACGCTTATCTCCCAGAGGCCTCGCAAAAAGGAGCCTTAGCTGCTGTTGTTCAAAAAAGTTATTCCGGACCCGACTACGGCTTGATTTTAATTAAAGTTTCAAATCCGCTGGAAACAATGCAGTTTTTAGCGCAAGTGCTTTTGGCCGGCTCCAAAGCTCGAATAATTGCTGTGACAGGCTCTATGGGAAAAACCACCACAAAAGATTTTATCACCGCATTGCTGAGAACAAAATATCGAGTGTCAGCCAGCCCTGGCAATTGCAATTCCCAAATCGGTTTACCTTTGGCCATTGTCAATAACTTCACGGGAGATGAAGATTTCGTGGTTTTAGAAATGGGAATGGATTTGCCAGGGCAGCTTGCCAATTCAGTCCGGATGGCCCCTCCTGAAATTGCCTTGATCACATGCGCAGCTTTAGTCCATGCCGTCAATTTCAACTCTTTGGATCATATCGCACGCACTAAAGCTGAGATTTTTTCTCATCCAAAAACACAATTGGGAATTTTAAATTACGATATAGGCAATTTTAATGAAATATGTCAAATCGGCACTTGTCGAAAACTCTCGTTTTCTGTAGCTTTTAATCACGCTGATTTTTACTTAGAAAACTTTTTTGATCAAATAAAGATTCACACCAAAGGGGAAAAAAGTCAAACGCTTCCGCCCCTGTTATTGCCTGGGATTCATAATCGGCATAATTTTCTTGCAGCGGCAGCTGTGGCGAGATGCTTAAATGTAAGCTGGGATGAAATCCGACTTGCAATGCCAGCTTTAGCTTTACCTGAAAGGCGTTTGCAAATGATCGAAAAAAACGGAATTTTGTTTGTCAATGACTCCTATAATGCCAATGAGCTTTCTATTAAGTCAGCATTAAGCTCATTACCCCTCCCAAAACATCAAGGAAGGCGCATTGCGGCAATCGGGGAAATGCTAGAGTTAGGCAAGTTTTCAAGTGCCTGCCACTTAGCTGTAGGAGAATTTGCCCTTAAATGCGCAGATGCTGTGTTTTGCCTAGGGGAGGGATGCGCTCCCATTTATGCTTGCTGGCAAAAGGAAAAGCGCCCTGCAGCTTTATTTATGGAGCGCAAGGAATTATCGGCGGCCTTGAAAGCCTATCTTAAGCCAGGCGATGTGGTGCTTATCAAAGGGGCTCGGGTACTAGAGATGTGGAAAATTTTGGATGATCTGTGGTGAATTAAAATTACCACCGAGCCACTGAGATCAATGAGAAAAAATGAGAAAAAATGAGAAATTGAGAGGACCCAAAGCAGCCTAATCCTCCCTATCTCAAACCATCTCAGTGATCTCACTGGCTCTGTGGTGAATTTAAAAATGAAGTTAAAAATGAAATTAAAAATAAGATAATAATGGCTTACTATGATTCTTCTATTATTGGATTTTTTTCGAGGCGGGACAGGTCTCAAAATTCATACTGTTTTTGATTATTACTCCACTCGTATGATTTTGGCTTCCTTAACCTCTCTCTTGATCAGTATTTTTTTAGGGCCCAGTTTCATTAAGAAACTTTATGAATTGAAAATCGGCCAAACCATCCGTACCGAAGATTGTCTTTTGCTTAGCCAGCTGCATCAAAAGAAAAAAAATACTCCTACGATGGGCGGAGCTTTGATTCTCTTTTCCATGCTGCTCTCCATGTTTTTATGGATGGATTGGAGCCATGTGTTTACTTTAATCTTTTTAGTGACGACGCTTTGTTTAGGGGGGCTCGGAGCCTATGACGATTATCTCAAGCTCAAGTATAAAAATAGCAAAGGACTTTCGGCTAAAAAAAAAATCGTCACTCAAATCGTTTTGTCAGGGCTAATCGCCGCGTATTTGTTTATTCCCGCGGTCAGCGAGGCTATACGCTTTGGAAATTGGTTTTCGCCCCCGGTCATTAAAGAGCAGACTCTTGCAAATTCAAATACCCGGATACGCTCTCCAGAAGAACTTTCCACTCAATCCTCGCTATCTTTAACAAAATATGCCTCCCGCCTTTACGTCCCTTTTTTAAAAGATCCCTTATTTAGCTTTACAGGTATTTTGATCATTTTGGCCCCTCTATTGACCGTCTGTGTGGTGACAGGGTCATCCAACGCAGTGAATTTAACCGACGGATTAGATGGATTGGCTGCCGGGTGTTTGATCATGGTGGCGATATGTCTTGCCTTTATTGCGTTTGTTTCAAACAATATTGACCTAGCCAATTATCTCAATATTCTCTATATCGAAGGCAGCGGGGAGATTGCCATCTACCTCAGTGCATTTATTGGAGCATGCATGGGATTTCTTTGGTATAATGGACATCCTGCACAGGTATTTATGGGGGATACCGGCTCCCTAGCCTTAGGAGGCATTATCGGCGTCTCGGCTGTGCTCTTAAAAAGAGAGCTGCTTTTGGCTATCATTGGAGGGATTTTTGTAGCGGAGGCTTTTTCGGTTATCCTGCAAGTGGGAAGTTATAAGTTCCGCAATAAAAAAAGGATTTTTTTGTGCGCACCCCTGCACCATCATTTTGAATATATGGGATGGCCGGAGACAAAAGTGGTCATTCGTTTTTGGATTATCGGATTGCTTTTAGCAATTATTGGCATAGCATCGTTAAAATTTCAGTAAGATTCCATGTCCGACATTTTAAAATTGCAACATCAAAGAGCTTTAGTGATAGGCCTAGGGATCAGCGGATACTCTGCCGCGCGGTTTCTCGTTGGCCGGGGCTGCCAAGTGACAGGCTATGATCAAAATCAGGATTTAGTTTTAAAACACGACAAAATAGCTCAACTCGGAGCACAGGGTTTTCGCGCCACCCATGACCCCTGCGACATTAAAATGCCCAATTTTGACTTTGTGGTCGTTTCTCCGGGCATTCCGGATAACCATATGCTCTATCAACAAGCCCGGCAAATCGGCCTTCCCATATTGGGAGAGGTGGAGCTGGCCTGCCGTTTCCTAAACCAAAAGATGTTGGCGGTTACTGGCACGAATGGAAAGACGACTGTGACCTTGTTAATTGCCCATGTGTTAAAGCATGCCGGCATCCAAGCCAAAGCTTTGGGCAATCTCGGAATCCCTTTGACCGAAGAACTAAACAACCAGGCTTTACATCCTTCAGACATTATTGTGGCAGAGCTGAGCTCCTACCAGCTGGAAACATTGCAATGCCGGTGCCTTCAGGCGGCTGCCATTCTGAATATTACCCCGGACCATTTAGACCGCTATCCCAACATGCAAGCCTATGCGAAGGCAAAGATTAAGCTCAAGGATTGTTTAAAAACTTCGGGAAGCCTATATATTGAAGAGGCTGCTTTTAAAACTTTTGGATTTCTCTTGGATGGTTTCCCTTGTCAGACATATGGTTGCAATTCCGGTTGTGATTTATTTATCCAGCCGCCTTTTCTTAAAATCCATAGGAATGAGATGCTGCGTTTCCCTGATCAATATAAGGGAAAAAACCATGACCTAGAAAATATAACTGCAGCTTATGCCCTTTGCCGGGAAATCGGAGTGGACAGTGCACAATTTTTAGATGCATTGGCTACTTTTAAAAAGCCCTTGCACAGGATTGAGTATGTCCAAACCATACGGGGAGTTGCCTATTATGATGACAGCAAAGGAACCAATATTGATGCTGTCATCAAGGCTGTCCAATCTTTGCAGGGGCCAATCCTGTTGATCGCCGGGGGAGTAGACAAAGGCGCCGCTTATACCCCTTGGATTGAACCATTTAAAGACAAGGTCAAGGTGGTATGCGCTATAGGGCAAGCAGCAGAGAAAATTAAAAGGGATCTTTTTCCGGCAGTGCCTGTGCACATATTCGAGAACATGGAAATGGCTGTCCAATATGCAGCCCGGACTGCTAGAGAGGGAGAGAATGTGCTTTTATCGCCAGGTTGTTCCAGTTTTGATATGTTTAAAGACTATGCTCATCGCGGAGAAGTTTTTAAGGATTTGGTAAAAGCTTTACAATAATTTTTTAGGGGGTATCACCATGAGTCGACGCGATATTATCATCATCACAGTATTGATCAATGCAGGTTTGCTTGCCATTTTATTCATGACAGCAACAAATACCGACCAGGACCAAGTCGTCCATCAACCGGAAATTAATTTAGCCTTGGCCACCGCCTCCGAAATTCCCCGGAGCCGTCCTCCCGTATCAATTCAGCATAAAGAAGAGCCCGTTGCCGATGAAGTCGATAGCGTGATACGAGATTTTGTAGGGGCATCTTCGCAGACAATTGTCTTGGAAGAAGAAAATGATTTAGATGGCGAAAATGCCACTGCAGCTGCCGTTCAAGAGGAAGAAAATTCTTCAGGCCCATATGTTGAAGTCAAAGTGAAGCGGGGCGACTTTCTTGAAAAAATTGCTCGGGCAAACGGAACTAGTGTAGAAGTGATCAAAAAAACTAACCATTTAGCCAGTGAAAAGATTGCAGTTGGGCAAGTCTTGCGCATTCCTCTAAAGTCACCTAAAACTCCATCGGGAGCAGTCCAAGCTGCAAGCATATCGGTTGCAAAAGTTGTTGAATCCAAAATCATTTCTCAGGGGGATCCGCAATACTATACGATTAAGAGTGGAGACAATCCTTGGAAAATTGCGAAACAGTATCAAGTTAAATTTGAGGAACTATTAAAGCTCAATAACTTGGATGAAGAAAAAGCACGCAGCTTAAAAATTGGCGATAAAATCCGGGTTAAATAGCTTAATTTTATGCGTTCTTTATTTTTTATTTCAGTGGCTTTAATATTTGCGATGGGCTTAATCATGATTTTCAACACGACTTCAGCCGAGGTTTTGGATCATGATTTGAATAAAAGCACCCATCAAGCGTTGCTTAGGCAGATGTATTATGCTCTGGCTGGCATAGGAATGGCCTTTATATTGTGGAAAATTGGTTACAGCACCCTTTTAAAGCTAAGCCCATATTTGCTGATTTTTTTTACCGTCTTGCTGGCTTTGGCCCTTATTCCAGGTGTCGGGCGGGAAGTGAATGGATCCCGCCGCTGGCTGTCCATTTTTGGGATTTCTCATCAACCCTCTGAATTTGTTAAATACCTCATACCTGCTTATTTCATTCACCGCTTTCTTAGCGTAAAGGACAAGGATTTTACATTTTTGGATTTCCTGAAACTCGTTGCCCAAGCTGCTATTCCGATGTTCCTTATTTTAATTGAGCCTAATAATGGTACGACGGCGGTCATTGGAATGACCTTGGTCGTTCTTTTTTTACTTATGCGGATTCGTTTCAAGTATTGGGCCCTGCCCTTACTGATTTTTCTTTTTATCGGGGGAATCTCTGCCTATAACCTTCCTTATGTATCCGCAAGGCTAAAAGTCTATTTAAATCCGGAGCTTGACTTAAAAGGAAAGGGCCATCAGCCCTATCAAGCTAAAATAGCCGCAGGCTCCGGGAAATTTTTTGGAAAAGGCCCAGGCAATAGCTTGCAAAAGTTAAGCTATCTGCCGGAAGCGCAGAATGATTATATTGCCGCCATTTATGGGGAAGAATTTGGATTTTTTGGCATGCTTGTGCTGATTTTGTTGTATATGCTTTTAGCCTATTTGGGTTTTTACATTTCTCATCATACTCAGGATAAAGCTGGTTTCTATTTGGCTGGGGCTATTTCTTTTTTGATCTCTTTTCAGGCTTTTCTAAATTTAGGGGTAGTTTCAGGTCTTTTGCCTAGTACAGGACTCAATCTTCCATTTTTTAGCCAGGGGGGCAGCTCATTGATGGCCAATCTCTGCGGCATTGGTGTGCTCATGAGCATTGCGGAGCGTCATGCACGATCATATTATTAATCCACAACCCATCGTACGCATGGTCCATAAGTGCAAAGTCTTGATTGCGGCAGGAGGAACCGGAGGACATATCTTTCCGGCCCAATCATTAGCAATGCAGCTCAAAGAAAAAGCCCCCCAAATGGAATTGAGGTTCGTGGGCGGCAGCTTAAATACGAATCGCTTTTTCGATCGCCAGGCTTTTTCTTACCAAACAATAGATTGCAGCGCATTTTCCCTTAAAAAACCTTGGCGCACTCTCAGGGACAATTTCAAAGGAACTTATCAAAGCTTGAAATTGATTGAGAAATTTCATCCCGATCTCATCATCGGTTTTGGCAGTTATTATACCTTGCCCGTTTTGCTTGCAGCCACTCTGAGGAAAGTGCCTATCCTACTGCATGAAGCCAACAGCATCCCGGGCAAAGTCAATCGTCTAATGTCCCCATATGCAGAGGCGACAGGCATTCACTTTCCTGACACAGCGGCATTGTTAAAAGGCAAAGCGATTCACGTTGGGATGCCCCTCAGGAAAGGATATTCTTTGGGCTCTTGCTGTCCTGAAAAAGCCCGGGAATATTTTCATTTGCATGCCGGACTTACGACTATTATGATTTTTGGAGGCTCTCAAGGGGCTTTAACACTCAATCGCCTATGCCTTGATGCCATCCTTAGCTGTCCTAAAAATATTCTTCAAGGACTGCAAGTGCTGCATTTTACAGGGGATGCTTCTCAAAATGAAATCATCAAAGCTAGGTATTCCTCAGAAGGCTTGACAGCCTATGTGAAAGACTTTGAGCCGCGCATGGACCTAGCCTGGCAGGCTGCTAGCCTGGTGTTTTGCAGGGCCGGAGCCGGAACAATTGCTGAAGAAATAGAATTTGAAGTGCCCGGCATTCACATTCCCTATCCTTACGCAGCCGATAACCATCAGGACAAAAATGCCGATTTTATGGCTGACACCGTCAAAGGGGCTTTAAAAGTATCTGAAAAAAAGGCAAATGCAGCACTACTGGCTGATATTTTACAAAACTTGTTAGGGAACTCCTCAACTCAGCTAAATCAGATGCAGCAAGCCATAAAAACCTATAAACAGCGAAGCTCAACCAAAGATTTGTGCACTTTAGCACTTGAAATTTTACGGTCTTAATAGGAAGTACATCATGAGCGGGGAATACCATTTTATCGGGATTGGAGGCATAGGCATGAGTGCTTTAGCACGCCTAATGCTAAAGAAAAAAGCGCAAGTAAGCGGAAGCGATCTTAACCAAAGCTATATGACCCAAAGCTTAATGCAAGAGGGCGCCAAAATTTTTATAGGCCATTCTGCTGCGAATATTTCCCCGAATACCACCGTTATTTTCAGCACAGACATCCAGCCAGACAATCCTGAGTATCAAGCCGCCCTTCATTTGAATTGTCCCCTAAAACATCGCTCAGACTTGTTAGCAGAGATAGCTTCAGACCGTCTGTTATTGGCAGTGGCAGGAACCCATGGAAAAACCACCACCTCAGCTTTGCTGGCATGGGTCCTTGCAAGTTCCGGCCATCACCCCTCATTTGCAGTGGGAGGCCTAATCCCTCAATTTCAATCCAATGCCGACCATGGAAATGGGCAATACTTTGTGGCGGAAGCCTGCGAAAGCGACGGCACTTTTCTTAAGTATAACCCTTTTGGAGCCATTATCACCAATATTGATCTCGATCACATGAATTATTTTGGCACCGAAATGGTTTTAAAGGAATTTTTCGAACGCTTTATATCCAAAGTTCATTCGCACCAGCACCTTTTTTGGTGCGGCGACGATGTCCGCTTGCTCAGCTTAAAGCCCGCAGGAATCAGCTATGGCTTTAGTCCGCGATGCGATTGGCGCATCGTTGATTTTACACAATCAGGCTGGCAGATTTCTTTAGATGCCATCTTCCAGGGAGTCCTCTATCCGAAGATTGAAGTCTCATTAATTGGCCGTCATAATGCCCTTAACGCTTTAGCAGTCTTCGGTCTAGCCTTGGCCCTGGGAATTGACGAAGCAGCCATTCGGCACGCATTGAGAACATTTGGCGGGGTCAAACGGCGTTGCGAAATAAAAGGGGAGAAGGATGGCATCTTGTTTTTGGATGACTATGCGCATCATCCCACAGAAATTGCTGCGACCTTGCAAGGCATTCGCTATGCTTTCCCAGAAAGACGCTTGGTGGCCATCTATCAGCCGCATCGTTATTCCCGTACAAAAGATTGCTTAGGCACTTTCGGCAATATTTTTGACGAAGCCGATGCTCTCTTTATCACTGACATCTATGCAGCCGGCGAAACACCGATCCCAGGCCTTTGCTGCCAACAAATTATTTTTGAAGTTGAGCTTTATTCGAATAGGCCTTGTTTTTATCTGCCAAGAAATGAGTTGGGAGAGGGGCTGGCCAATTATTTGAAAGCTGGGGATGTATTTGTCTCGCTTGGGGCAGGCGATATCACCCGCTCAAGCAATGAAATTATGGCAAAAATATAAAGAACATGAATCAGCAAAATCCAAATACTCCGCGTAAGATCCCTTTAAGGTCAGCTTTGGGCTGGATTTTGCTCAACACCATTTGCATTTCGGGCACTGCTTTTCTAGGCTGGTATTATTTCCAGCATGATCGTCAGGGGCGGCTCCATGATCCAAAATTTGATCTGGTTGCTATTGTTCAGACAGGTCCTGAAAAAGAAGTTTTAAAAACAGAATATCTGGCTGAACTTTTGGACTTATCTATAGACAGACCCACGAATCTTTATCGTTTTAGTACCCAAGAAGCTCGCAGCAAGCTTTTAGCAAGCCCGTTAATCAAGGAGGCTGAAGTCAAAAAGATAGCTCCCGGCACAGTGTACATTGATTACGCGATTCGCAAACCCGTTGCCTTTTTAAGCGATTATACAAATACAGCCTTGGATGCGGAGGGGAATTTATTTCCTGTCAAACCTTTCTTTACCCCGAAAAGATTGCCTGAAATCTATCTTGGATTTGATCAAGATGAGTCCATTTCTGAGGAATGGAAAGGGGAGGGGGCTACTCCCTGGGGAAGGCAATTAAAGCAGTCAAAGGCTGTTTTGGCGCTTTCCTTGCTCACGCTTATATCTAAGCATTGTTGTTCGGAAAAGTCGCATTTAAGGAGAATCGATGTTTCTAGAGCTTTTGCGTCTGCTTATGGTAAAAGGCAAATCGTCATAGTCATGGAGGATTTGATAAGTGAGAGTGAACCGGCTTTTTCCTATTACACGCGAATTATGAGGCTGAGCACAGAGAATTTTCGTCAGGATTTGGCTAATTACCTTGTTTTGCATGAACGTTTTATCAATAACGTTCCCGAGCATAAAATTATTGACCTTCGTCTTTCCTCACTGGCATTCCTGAGTTCAGAGTGAGGGCGAAAGAGCAGAACAGGATGCGCATGAAAGAACAGGATGCACATGAAAGAAGAACCAGATGCGCATGAAAGAACAGGATGTGTAGGATCGCAAGCGGCATGATAGGCAGGATAATTACAACGGCCATGACTCCAAATTCCAAAAGGACAAAGGACTAAAGGGGCTTAGTTTATGTCCCTTTGGTCCTTTGTCCTTTTGGAATTTGGAGTCATGGCCATTGTGATTTATCCTGTCTATCATGCCGCTTGCGATCTTTGCGCATCCTGTTCATTCCTGCGCATCTGGTTCTTCTTTCATGTGCATCCTGTTCTTTCAATGGTACTCTATCTTTTAAATTCCCAATTCAGTACTCTATCTTTTAATAGCAGGAGGGTCTATGTCCGAATTTATCGAAATCCACTGGACCAGTGGAAGTCTGGATGAAGCCAGAAGAATTTCACGTTATTTAGTCCAAGAAAGGCATGTAGCTTGTGCGCAAATCGTCCCTTGGATTGAGTCTGTATATATGTGGAATAACCGCTTAGAAACAGCTCAAGAAAGCAAAATCATCTTGAAAACAAGAGCAGATAAATACGAAATTGTTAAAGAGATCATTAGCCAAAATTGTAAGTATGAAATTCCTGAAATCACCCGGTTTACACTGGAGGGCGGCAATCAAGAATTTTTGGATTGGATAGCTGAGAGCACCCCGGATTTAGCAAAATCTACCTGATTTTAATTCCCTTTTTCTTTTGTTTGTAAAAAAAAATCTTTATGCTACGCTTATTTATGGATAGCATGAAATCAAAGGGGATGTGTGCCATGGTTGCACTAAATAAAGTGTTAATTGCTGGACGATTGACTCGTAAACCGGAACTTCGCAAAACTCCTAACGGAACATCGGTGACCGATCTACTAGTTGCTCTGAATCGAGAGTTTGTCAATATCGATGGGGAGAAACAACAGGAAGTTTGCTTTGTGGATGTCGTCGTTTGGGGCAAGCAAGCAGAAAACTGTACCCAAATGCTGGAATGCTCTTCTTCAGTACTTGTAGAAGGACGTTTACAGCTCGATGTATGGCACGCAAAAGATGGTGAAAAAAGGTGCAAACTGCGCGTAGCGGCAGAACGTATTCAATTCCTCGATAGGGAAAGAAAACATTCTCAAGAGAAATTACCCGAGGTAGCACAAACCTTTTAATCGCTTAAAAACGCTAAACGGATTTTGCGAGAAGAGATTAAGGAAGTGTGTTTACACATTTCCTAACCCGACAAACAATTTTCGGCGTTGGGGCACTTATGTGGCGCGAAATCAAAAAAGTCATCCATCATCATCACGATTTTATCTTAACTACACATGTAAATCCCGATGGAGATGGCATTGGCGCAGCTTGTGCTTTAACAGAGCTTTTGATGCAAATGCAAAAAAAAAGTCCGCTTTGTATGCGACAGCCCTATTCCAAGGAAATTTGCTTTTTTAGATTATCATGCCGCACATGAAATCTATAATCCCCAAATGCATTATGATGAAGCCCAAGTCCTAGTAGTCTTAGATACCCATAAAAAAGATAGGATAGGCCAGCTCGGGCAGCTAATCGATCGGGGGCTCACCTCTATTTGCATTGACCATCACATTGTCACCGAGACCTTTACCCCATTCATCGCAATAGACCCTAAAGCTTGTTCCGTAGGGGCAATGGTTTATACCCTTTATAAGGAAAGCGGATTTGATCTCAACTTAGAGGCTGCCACAGGCATTTATACCAGCGTCATCTGCGATACAGGCCGATTTTCTTACGCATCCACCAGCCGTAAAGCCCATAAGATTGCCGATGAATGCATCAAGTTGGGGGTTGATCCCGATCTAATGTATTCCAGGCTTTTTCAACATGTTCCCTTAGCTGAAGTCAAAATGTTCGCACGCGCCTTGCAACGCATGGAAACCCATCTCGACAACAAAGTGATCATTCAACAAATTTGCCGCGAAGACTATGAGAAAATAGGTGAGTTTATTGACATCGAGCATCTAGATCTTGAATATATTCTTGAATTTAATAAGTGGATAGAAGATGTAGAGTGTGTGGTCCTGCTAAGGGAGCTTGCCGATAATCAAGTGCGGGTTTCTTTGCGCTCGAAGTCGGGCATCGATATAGCCGCAGTTTTGAAAGCGCTAGGCGGAGGCGGGCATAGCAAGGCCGGCGGACTTTGCTGGAAAGGTTCTTTAGTGGAAGTTAAAAAAAGAATCTTGGATCTATTGAAAGACTTATTCGATTGCCAAAAGAAACTTAAAAATGCCTCTCATGATTCTCAAGGAGGGGGATTTAGAAAGACTGCTTATGGTTTATAAAATTCAGCTGATCAGATGCCTGACAATTGTATTGCAATTTGTGCTAAAAGTTGTTTAACATGAAAAAAAATGAGTAAAGGTTATCAAGAGGAGTGGGATGATGGAAGGGATGGTTGATGTTAAAGAAGAGAAGAAAGGGGATGTCTTAGTTTTAAAGTTTAAGGGCAGATTAGATGCGATTTCTTCCCCTGCGGCAGAAAAGAAAGTATTCGAGAGCATTAACAACGGACAGACAAAACTACTCCTAGACTTTACCGGTGTAGATTATTTAAGTAGCGCCGGCATGCGAATGCTATTGTCGATAACTAAAAAGCTGAAGGCACTTTCAGGGAAATTAGTTGTCTGCTCGATTACCACTAACGTAATGGATGTCCTCAAAATGTCCGGTTTTGATCATGTTTTGGAACTTTCCAAAAATGAAGAAGATGCCTTGCGCAAATTCTAAAGATAATATATAGTCTATTAACTCATTGTGAATGGCTAAGCAGGCTATGTGGCTTTTGTTTGCATGTAAAATTATTAGGAATTCGCTGTATACCCATAACCATCTCTTCTTTATCAAAATTTTATGAGTGGAAGTCTTGTTGAAAGCCGGGAACTTGAACGTATTTTTCTGGGATTGGCGATAGAAGCCCAAAAGCAAATCCCCGGCATACAAAAACCCAGAAAAAAAGTAATCATCCTAGCCGGCCCCACGGCCTCCGGAAAGAGTGAGTTTGGCCTTAAGTTGGCTGAGGCGATCGGAGGAGAAATTATTTCGGCAGACTCCATGCAGGTCTACAGCGGCATGGATATCGGTACCGCCAAGCCCAGCAAAGAACATCGAGACTTAATTCCTCATCATCTTATAGACATCCGCCAAATACACGAGAATTTCAACGTTGTCGACTTCTATTACGAAGCGCGGCACTGCTGTCAACTCATTCACGAACGGGAGCGCGTTCCTATCCTGGTGGGAGGCTCGGGTTTTTACATCCACTCTTTTCTTTACGGCCCTCCCAGCGGCCCCCCTTCTGTGCCTGAATTAAGAAAGGCTTTAGAAGAAGAGATCGAATTGGTGGGGTCTGATGTTCTTTACGAACGTTTGAAACAGCTGGACGCCCCTTATGCCGCAACGATTACTAAGCATGACAAACAAAAAATTGTGCGCGGGTTGGAAATTATCGCTCTTACCGGAAAAAAAGTAAGCAAGCTTTCTTGGAAAACACGCCGAAAACCGCAAAATTACGATTTCTGCTGTTGGTTTCTCCATCGTCCGAAAGACCATCTTTACCGACGAATCGAAAAAAGATGCGATAAAATGCTTTTGGATGGTTTTTTGGAGGAAGTAGAGAGCCTTGAAAAAATGGGCCTTAGGGAAAATTCCTCTGCTTCTTTGGCCATTGGTTATCGTCAAGCTTTAGATTATTTGAGCTCCGCAAGAACTAGGGATGATTATCGGCATTTTGTAGAAGTCTTTAAACAAGCCTCGAGAAATTATGCAAAAAGGCAATTTACTTGGTTTCGAAGAGAACAGCCCATGTTTCGTTGGCTAGACTTAGAAATGCATGATTATGAAGTGGCTCTTGAAATGATTAGGCGGGATTATGAAGCGAGGCTATGATCTGAAGCTTCTACAACGGTTTGTGCAAGTTAGCCAAAGCATTGTGCAGAAAAAAGCACATATTTTCTTTACCTAAAAAGAAGAATAGATTATGCTTCTTCTTATAAAAGTTTTACCTTTCCTTTTCAAAAAGAATTAATTTTTTTAACAATTTTTTTCAGGCCGCTATGAGCCAAGTTGGAAATATGAGCCAAAACGAACAAACTCAAGAATCTCAAGACGAGTATATCAATCCGGAAGAATCTCTTTCTATTGAGGAAAGCCCGGAAAACCCTGATGCTAACCCACAGGATGAAGATTCGCATAAGAAGAAAGAAAGAAGCCCCAGCCAATATCTTGAGCCATTTTTGAGCGAGTTGGCCCAATTGTCTGATGCGGAGGCAAAGCTTCAAAAGACGATTGATTTTATGCAATCTTCTTTATCGCAGCATGGCATTCCTCACTTTAAAAGCTTCTGGGAAGCACGGAATATCTGCGTAGAGCTCTTTAAAGAAAATATAAATCCGATCTCCCGCGCCGCTTTATGGACGAAATATAGCGAATTATCCAAGGAAGCGCGCCGCCTAAAAGAGATTTTAGATGAGCAAAGCGCTTTTGCCGTGGAGCAAATTGAAATTGCGATACAGGCCTTAGAATCTGATATTATAAATTTCGAAGAGAACCTTGAAAAAATATCATTGGTAGAATACCCCCCCGTAAGGGCCTTAGAGAGCAAAAAGTCCTTTTACCAAAATATCCAAAGACAGCTTAATTTGCTAAACAGCCAAGCTTCCCGGATTAACGCTCTTAGAAAAGAACTTATACGGACTGAAATGCGCGTCCGTCAAAAAAATAAATTCTTCCAAAGGCTTTCAGCAGCCGGGGATAAGGTGTTCCCTCTCCGCAAGGATCTCATCAAGGAAGTCAGCCAGCAATTTATTGCCGATGTGGATGCATTTATTGGCTCCAATTTCTCTGAGGAAAATATCCAGGATTCCCTGTTCTATTTGCGCGAAGAGATTAAAGCCTTGCAGAGCATTGCCAAGGTTCTAACATTAAATACCCATTCATTTACCCATACACGTATGCGCTTAAGCGAATGTTGGGATAAAATTAAAGGCTTTGAAAAAGAACGCAAAAAGCACCGTGCGCAGCAGAAAGTTGTGTTTAGGCACAATGTGGATCTCATCCTGGAAAAAATACAGGAAGTGAGACAGGCGTTTGAGGCAAATGAATTATCCACGGATGACGGCCAGAAGAAGTTGAGTGAAATCAACGGCTCGATGCGCGACGTTGAATTAGGCCGCGACGAGTTAAAATTTCTGCGCGATGAAATTCATAAAGTCCGCCAGCCGATTATGGACAAGATCAAAGCCGAAGAGCAGCAGCGCCTTGACCAAGAAGAAGCCCGCGAGCTTCTCAAAAAGCAGAAGTTTTTGGAACTTAAGGAGAGCTTAGAAGCTCTTTTCAAGGCTGCCGAACAGTATGATGCAGATCAGCTCATTGCAGAACGGGACAACTTGATTGGCAGGATTAATGCCGCTTCTTTAACCAAGCTTGAAAAGCAAGAGTTTGAACGTTTGCTCAAGCCTTTGAAAGATGTCATTTCAGAGAAGAAAGAGCAAGCTTGGATGAAGCTGCCTGATGATGATCGTCTTGCTATTCAACAGCTTAGGGAAATCCTCAAGCAAAGGAAAGAGCGGCGCCAGGAAGTCAAAAATCAAATAGAGCTATCTCGTAAATCTTCAGGATCTTCCAGTTTTGACATTGCACAGGCGATGAATTTTAATGCGCAAATGAACATTGAAAAAGAACGGCTTGAAAAAATCAATCAAGGCATTAAAGAGATTGAGCAGAAAATTGCCGAGCTGGAGAGAAAGAAATAAATTTATATCGCAGCCTTATAGGCTGTGGTGTTTA
>Ga0206882_1053_pt1 | contig 25351 bp, 30 predicted proteins | sample Alteio_BWOrgCont_4_FD_152908 | JGI IMG/M metagenome (GOLD analysis project Ga0206882, IMG submission 152908) | Enriched cells from forest soil in Barre Woods Harvard Forest LTER site, Petersham, Massachusetts, United States -... | ecosystem: Environmental > Terrestrial > Soil > Temperate forest > O...
GAAGCCGATAAACACCCACTGAATATTTTCCAGCATTTTTCCAGAGCTCAATTTGCGCCAAAATTTGATTGGAGAAGGAATTCGACATGACAAAAGAAGGATGGCCGTGCGCACACGACAGGTTAACCAAGCGCCCCTCCGCAAGCAATATAATGCTTTTTCCGCTATCCTTCCAAAAGTACCTGTCAACTTGAGGCTTTACATTTACACATTCTAGATTTGGGCGGTTCCGGAGCCATTTAACATCGATTTCGCAATCAAAGTGCCCGATGTTGCAGACGATGACGCCATCTTTCATTTTATCCATATGCTCTCCGCGGATGACCCCCATGCAGCCTGTAGCGGTGATAAAGATATCCCCCACCCCCGCAGCCTCTTCCATCGTGACTACTTGATGCCCCTGCATAGCTGCCTGATAGGCATTGATTGGGTCTACTTCACAAACGAGGACTCGCGCTCCTGCGCTGGACAATGCCTGGACGCAACCTTTTCCAACATCCCCAAACCCGGCAACTACAGCCACTTTTCCCGCAATCATGATATCTGTAGCCCGTTTTATCCCATCTAGAATGGATTCTCGACAGCCATAAAGATTATCGAATTTGGACTTGGTGACGGAATCATTGACATTCATGCAGGGAACGCCTAATTTGCCGGATTTCAAACGTTTTTCGAGGTTGCGCACACCTGTGGTAGTCTCTTCAGAAATCCCGTGTATCCCCTTTAAAAGTTCAGGGTGAACATCATGAACATAATTGGTAAGGTCTCCGCCATCATCGACAATCATGTTTAGATGTTCGCGATCGAAAAAAATAGTTTGTGAAATGCACCATAAATACTCCTCTTCCGTCATTCCTTTCCAAGCGAACACCGGAACCCCAGCTGCCGCCATAGCCGCTGCCGCATTATCCTGAGTGGAAAATATATTGCAAGAAGACCAGCGAATCTTTGCCCCCAAGGCCTGCAAAGTTTCGATCAGCACAGCAGTTTGGACAGTCATATGCAGACATCCGGCAATGCGTGCACCCTTTAAAGGCTTTTCTGGAGCATACTCCTTTCGAATAGCCATCAGACCGGGCATTTCTTTTTCAGCCAGATCGATTTCATGTCTGCCCCATTTGGCTATTTTTTGTCCTTCTTCAGTATCAAGGTCTAAATTCCTTGCAATTTTATAATCTTTCACTTGAAGCATGGCTAAACCTTAATTTATTTCTTTTTGAATCATGCCATTTGCTTTAACATTTTTTAAATCAGTAGGGGTGAATTTCTACGACTAATGTAATAAAAATTTTTAATTCAATCAATGAAAAAACCAACCTAAAATGCTGCTTCCAAAAATAGAGAATCGTTGATATAATGAAACTACGATAAGGGGGTGTCAAGGTTTCGACTAGGGAATGAAGTATTGATTGCATGCGGAGGATATCGGTTGGCCTCCTAAAAAAGCCGATAAAAACATAACTGCCAACGAAGGCAAAATTCTAACTGTAGCTTTTGCAGATCAACCTGAAGAAGCTATGTTTGAATTAGCTGCTTAAACTTAACCGTTTTAGCAGCACGATAGTCTAGGACTGGACCAAGGGTCTTGGAGTCTATCGTCATTGACTTGGTATGATTCCGGTAACCGCCGCTTCTAGGTGCCGGCTTCGAGATAACAGGAGCAAGCCAGCCTCAGTGGGGTGTTCAACAACGAGGGTGGCTCATTATTAGAACACTAAGCATGTAGTGGTCATTATGTAGTTTGCCAAGGACGAGAGTTCGATTCTCTCCACCTCCAATCAAAATTAAGGCTTCGGTTTTACGACCGAAGCCTTTTGTTTTTAGTGACTTACACATCAAAATCTTATCCGAAATCTTCAATGCGTAAAGGTCAATTACGCAGTATTTACGCACTAGTTTGATCCCCTCCTTTCAAGATTCTCACCCAACTAAAATAAAAATTCGCAGAAGTGATTGGATAAGTGAAGATGCTTTGCCGAAATATGTTGAAGTCTCAGGAAGCACACAATCCCCTTCCCTATATGGCGATGTTTCAAAACCCGTGATCATTGTCGAATCTGAACTCGATGCTATTTTAATTCAGCAAGAAGCTTCTGATTTAGTCTGCAACATAGCTCTAGGAGGCGTTAGCAAAAAACCAGATACTCAGCTCCACAAATGGCTAAAACAAGCCTCTTTGATTCTCTTATCCCTGGATTTTGACGATCCTGGCAAAAAACGCTACTCATTTTGGATGAAACATTATCCCAATCTTCGCCCTTGGCCTGCGCCTCTAAGTAAAAGCATTGGAGATGCGTACTGCGTTCATAAAATATCCATTTTGAAATGGATAAATAATGCTCTATCTTTCTAAAGATGACTGGTGGTTACCGAAGTATAATAAAATTAATATCTGTCATCTCTTCGTCGACTCATTCTCTGAACAAAAATTTCCATTGCCTTATCAAATTGATCTCTAGTAGGCATACTTTTAATCTCGTAGCCATTTCCATCTAATTTGCCAGCTAAAGCTATAAACTCATCAAAATTTGATATCAATTCGCTACCTGAATCACAAAAAATCCAATCAAGGAGTTCTTCCGCATGAGTTTTCTCTCCGTGATGAGTATAATTTTTCATCCAATAATCAAATTTCCGCGAAGCTTCATCTAATCTAGACTCAAGCGGCCTTAGAGACCTTCTTTCCTCATGCCTAAGACGATCAAGTTCTATTTCTCTTCGTCTTGGGCTGGAATGAAACGCTAATAACGCCTGCGCTAGCAATGCGGCCAAATTATCACTTTCTGTTTCTCTAGGTTTTTGGGGAACAGATAACCCTCTTTCAGTTACAAAGCTTGACATTTTTTCATAATGAGCCAACTCTCCGTGCATTCCTCCAAATAAATGTACATCAACTATTCGATCTAGAACTCTTATCTGCAAATGCCTTTCGCCGCTACTTACGCTTAATTCCATTCTTACTGCATGTTCATCAAGGAAGCTAATATGGTTTAACCCAATCATTCCATAAACTTCTCTTATCTCGGGATATTCTTTCAGATAATTTAAGAAAGATTCAGCGGAAATTTGATTTGAAGTATTAGATAAAGCTCTTGTTATAGCATCATAGTCAGCCAGCATCTCATCTTTAGAGATAAAGTTACGTTCTATTTCTTGCAAAGCTTCTAAACAATTAGAGCTATTCTTCAAAGTATCAAGCCATCCTGGCACTGTAGTATAAATGCCATCTCTTACTAAACCTGTAAAGGCAGGTTTAATGATGTTATCGATAGTATCTGAAATTCCACCCTCTTGGCAGAACAATCTAACAATATAAACAGCTATCTTTTTATGATCTCTCACGCTTTGCAATGCTAGGAATTTTGATAAATGCAGTTGATCAAAGCTATGAATGCAATCAAACAAGCCTATCTCATTCAAGCTAGCAAGCTTTTTTGCAAGGCTCAACTCTGGAAATTTAGCAATAGATGAGTCGGATCGGCCCCCTTCTATAAGAAATGCTTTATTTTCTTTAGATAAAGAAAGACTTCTGCCATCTACTGAAGCGATTGCTTGAGCCCTTTCAACTTCTCGACGGATAAACTCCTCTGGAGCAAGGAGCGGAGTATACAGAATAATAGTTGTGCATGAATTCATAAAATTCCTCAAATAATAAGTTTATTTTCGAAACTATAGCATATATCCTAATTAAAGTCACTTCGATATCAATTTTTACGCAAATTTTACGCACTAGACTGCAAAAAACCGACTAAAACCAGCCAAAACCAGAATATTTGACTAAGCTTTAAGTGGCTTATATTGTTGATGTTATTTACTTCAGTTTAATCCAGTTTAAAAAATGTCATAGAGTTCGATTCTCTCCACCTCCAATTGGTTGGATGATCCTTATATCCGATCATAGTAGAAAATGGCTCACGGATTTCCGTGAGCATTTTTTTACCCTCTAATTTTAAGTTCTGAAACACCAAATTCAACAATTCCCGTTTTTCATCAACTTCAGAACTCTCAAAGATTTCCCTGGCATGAGCCGCTAAATTCATGACCACATTCGCCGTGATATAGAAATTTTGGTCTGCTCTTTCGTGGTTCTTCATCTCTTCGGCAATCTCGATCTGACGCTTTTTGTATTCCCTGACTTTTTCAAGATAGAGCTTCTCGTCAATGAGTCCATCGAGCTTATCATCATAAATTTGACTCAATCTCTTTTGAATCTTATCCCGTTCTTTGTGAAGAGTTGTTAAGCTTTCTCCATGAAATTGATTTTCCGATTCATGAATTTCTTTGAGGTATTTGGTGACGCTAGTTATTTGCTCTTCACTCAAAGCGATTTGATCCAAGTATTCTGATAGAGTTTTAACCAGTTCCTCTTCTTGCACATAGACCCGCTTGCAAATTTTTTTGGCATTGGTACAGCTATAGTAAACATAACGTCCTTTATGAATTTCGGGAGTAACCGCACATCCACAAGTGGAACAAGTGATCAGTCCTTTAAAGATAAAGGGCTTGATTGCTGTCTTATGAGGTTTTTTATGAAAACCATTAATCACATCTTGAACTTGCTGGAATAAAGCTTGTGAGATGAGAGGCTCATAACAATGCTCAACGATCCCATACTTGGTATCCATCATTCCGCAATAGAAAGGCTTTTTCAAAATCTTGTTGATTTGAGAGATGGCAAGAGGCTCTCCTTTCTTTGTTCTTAATCCCATTTCAATTGCTGCTGTTTTCAATGTTTGCAAAGAGTGATTTCCTGTTGCATACATTTCAAACAGTTTTCTAATAAAAGGTGCTCGGTCAGGGTCGAGAACAATTGTTTTTTCTCCTTTATCATTCGTGACATGCACATAACCTGTAGGAGCTAAACCCATCCATACGCCTCGTTTTGCGGCTTGCTCCTTGCTACGTTTAATATTGTCGCTTAACTGGAGAACATAACTGCGCGCAAACATCACACCCATATCCCATCGTAGAATATCAGAACTATTTGATCTAAGATTGAGAACCAGTCCTTCACGCATAAAATGGATTTCTACTTTTCCATCTTTTCTCAGATTGTCAAGAACCACTGACTCTTTAAAACTGCGCTGAACTCTATCGATTGTATCAGCAACTAAGGCAACGATCTCACGTGACTTGCGGATACGTTCTAAAATTTTCTCAAACTCTTTGCGGGTATTTTTAGTCGATGACTTTAAAAACTTCCTCAACAATAAGACCTTTTCTTTCTGCATATTCTCTTAAACGACGCTCTTGAGCAGGGATAGATTGTCCTTCCTCTTGTTCTTTGCTTGAAACGCGAGCCAGTAATAGAGCCTTCATTATTTCTTTGTCCGATAAGCTTGTTGGGGATGATTAGGTTGATGAGGGAATAGGTATTCAAGTTCATCTGACTCAATAAGAGGTAAAAGATAGTTTTGCCTAATATAATTTGCATGACGATGAAGCAATTGTGCCAGCTCTGGGAGTTTCCATGGTTGAATCGCACAGAGACGTTTAACTATTTCCTTCATTTTCTCGGGATTAACTCGCTTCCCTACTACTTTTAGTTCATTTTGAAGGTCCGAAGGTAAGCTTGCTAACTCTGAAGATAACGATGGGAACTCTGAAGATAAGCCGCTTACCTTCGGAGTTAACTCAGTAGAGCTAGGTAGGTTTGAACTCTGAAGATATCGAGGAGCTTTATTAGAATCGTTTTTCGTAAGCCCAAGAACTAAATAGCCACCACCCAAGCCAGGTTCATGCTGAAAGCAGAAATGGTTTCTAAGGCGCTATCCCCAATTTTTTCAGCCGATCGTTTGACCTCAACTCTTTCTGATTCGTCGCTATTCTGGATGAGATTCAATAGTTCTTCAAATTCTAGTTGATCCATGAGAAGTCCTTGGGGTTATTTAGAGGTGCTTGAATTGCGAATTGACTTCAGAAGGTTTTCAAGATCCTTTTTCTTATAGAGGCGATAACTATTTATGGGATTGCGGTGAGTTGTAAGTTTCCCTTGTTTTTCCCAGTTGCGCAAAGTACTAGGTGAAATACCCAAATAGGCTGCGGCTTCGTTGATCTGTAGATAATCGTCAATCTTCTCCATGATGGTTTCCTCCATTATTGATTTTAAACAATACCAATGCTTGCATAACTTTGCAATCAGAACCTTAACATCTGTCTAAAAACCTCAATCGGCCTGAAACCATTCTTCTTGCTCAAAGTCAAAATCACCTCTTTGAGCTAGACCACATAAAATCAAAACCCCTTTAGTAGCTTCTAGATCTCCCATAAAATGCCTTTCCCATAGATCAAGTTTTTTAGCTAGACTCTCAGGTAGATAAGGGGATTCAGCCCGCATCTTTCGGAGATACTTCAAATGATGATTGTTTGACTTTTCTCGCGATAGCGTTGAAGCACTTCCAAAGCTTGATGACTTAAGCGAACCATCATCATCCCATGACCTTTTGTTGCTCCACAATCATTGGCTAATGCATTCATTCCTTGAAGGTGAAGAGCTACAAACTGAGCAGCTAAAATAGCCTCAACAGAGTCCTTGGGTTTCACACTCCTAATTAAAGCAACCACAGCATCGAATTCACCACTGTCAACCTCGACATCAGCTTTATCATCAAAGGACATAAACCACATTCAATGCCCGTCTTACCAATAGGCTTGCGGTCTCTTGATTGTCGCAATTGATTGCCTCAACTAAAAGAGTGATTTGGCTTGTGATGGCTATGTCTTTTTTAGGGTTGGTCATGGTTTCTCATCATTCCTTATTTTTTTGAAGCTTAAGTCAAGGAACTGACATCACTGGCAGCATATACATGTCAGTGATGTCAGTTCCTTGACTGTTATGTATAAATATTCATGGCTTTTCCATTAAGCTAGGATGAATACGCATAGTTTTTGTATTTTGATCTATGGAACCTTCTTTTAACCAACCAAAATCAATTAAAATTTTAGCTCCTTGATGCACGAACTCTGATGAATTCAACTGAGACCATTGCTTCCGATAAATATCTCGCAGTGCAAAACCATCTTGAATGTCACCTTTTTTGATTCGATCTAATAAAGCACGTGCAGCTTCCATTGAAGATCTTTGAATTTAGAAAGAAAATATCCTTCAGTATACCCTTGATCCCTAAATCATTTCTTTTTCTTGGTAAATCTGCATCATTAAGAATAGTCCCTTTATTCAGGCAACGAAGATGCATCGCAAATTGGTGCGGATTACTTCCATCCTTACACCATGCTACAAAGTGAGGGGTGTATTCTCCATTGTTGTGATGAGAAAGAATCCATATCTGGCATTCAAAAGGCTCAATAAAAAGTTCTAAAGCAAGGACGATGAACGTTTCAGATTTCAGCTGGGAAAGTGTGTTCAAGTTTCCCTTTACCAAGGATGATGGGATTAAAGTACTCATTTCACTGGTTTTGACTTCAGAAGAGTTGGAGAGTAGATATTGACAAATGGTTTTAAAGGCGTATCTTATTTGGTTTTTAATAGAGAAGATTTCGAGTTTCTCTCTTGAAACTGAATTGGTTATTCCATCTTTTATCCATTCATGGAAGAGACTAATCCTTTCCCACATGTTCCACAAAGCCACCTCTCTTCTTGCTCGAAAATGCTCAGCGTCTCTACAAAAAGTTCTGATATTATCGGAGAAGGTAATTTCTCTAATGAACTTGCGATCATTATTGGATGCTATAGAAGCATAAGGTGCAATGAGATATTCTGTTCCTCCGCAATCTAGAATGGCATTTAGAAGTTTGAGAAGAGGGTCTATAAGCAGAAGGGGTCTTACTTCAATAGGATATTCAGTGAGTTTGACCTTACTTTTAATTTCAGCAAAAAATTCAGTAGATTCCAAGTCTTTCAAAAGAGCATTTAAAAAAATTATTGCATTTTTCATTGTCAAAACCCGCTTAATATTAAACACGGAAATGTATCGCAAAACGACGGACATTTTCAATGGGATTTTCACAGGTCTGAATGGAACGAATAGAAATCCAATTAACTTTTAGAAAAATTTCTGAACGAGAATTTTCTGTTAGCAAACCTTATGCAACTTTGTAATTGCAACCTTTCCTAAAATTTCATAGAATGACTCATCAAAAGGTAAGAGGTTGGCAACTTTTTTACCGAAAAAACACAAACCCATTTTCAGTTGTAGTAGTAGCCCAAATAGGAAATACAAGATTAGGTGATCGTATGGTCTTTGTAAGTGCTAAATCAGGACCTCCAAATATTGGAGATCCACCAAGTATGTTTACTGTTCAGTATTTCGATGAACAAGGCAACATGATCATCCGAAGTGGAGGAAAACGAACTTGGAGATGTAATAATCCAGGAGCACTCCTTAAAAGCCCTTATAGTATGAGCAAGGATAGACGTGCAATTGGCTCAGCAGGATTTGGGGAGTATGAGTATGCTGTCTATCCTGATTATGAAACAGGGCATGAGGCTTTGGTTGTTATGTTGAGAGGCAGCCGCTATCGAAATCTAACTTTATTAGAAGCTTCTATTAGATATGTTAAAGAAGATCCTGGTCATGGTCCAAAGATTGCAAAAATGAGCAATCTTGATCCCAATCGCAAAATCAGCTCTTTATCCAATGAAGAATTTGAAAGATACTGGAAAGCTATCGAAAAAAATGAACGTTGGGAGGTTGGTGAGGAAGACTTTATTCCAAAATGGATTATTTCAGGAGTACATAAAAAAAGAGGCGTGATCACCGAATACTTAGTTTGCATGGATAAAGAGTCCATATGGCTTCCAAAGCAAGAAGCCATCAAGTGGACTATGGAAGGTAAATTGCATGCCACTCTCGTGCACATGAAAAACGGCAATCACTATCTACGACCAGAACACGGTCAACATAGCTTTATTATGATTACCTAAACTGGATATTTTATGAGGCTCATTTATCTATTTTTACTTTTCATCCTTATAGCCTGTTCTTCAGATTCGAATAAAGGATTCGATAATCTTGAAGAAATCAAAAAGGATTTCATCTCCAATATTTTGACAGAAAGTACTTTAGATGAGGGACCCTTTCAAATGAATTATCATTTGCGAGCTATCTTATTTGCAGATAATGTCGTGAGTCTTATGGGGGACATTTTTGTATATGACCACCTCCCTCATGGGTGGATACGATATGAAGGAAAAACATATGTCAAAACAAATGGTTCCTTCAAAGAAATCACACTTAATGATCTGTTCCCTCAACCTAGTCAAAAAGAGTTTTTAAGGAGCTATTGCGAAACCTTCCTTAAACAGAATGGTGATTGCAATTACTTTCAACCCCCTGATCCCTTGCGTGATCACCTAGATCAAGGACTAATCAAAGTATTTGTGGTGGATCACGAGTCTCTGATTTTAGTTTTTCAACCCTATGCAGTTGGTGGATTTGCTGATGGGCCATTCACAGTCAAAATTCCGTTCACTACACTAATCGGAAAATGGCAAGCAGGAAATCCTTTGGAAATGCATCTACCAATTACTAAAAATTTTCTTTCCTCATGGGATAGTGAAAACTGGATAAGCGATGTCCAAGAAGATCATTCGATTGCATATCAAAAGGATAAATAAATGCGTTCTTTAGGAATCAGCAATCTCCGTGTTGCGCCTCTGGCACTAGGAGGAAATGTTTTTGGCTGGACGGCAGATAAAGAAACGTCTTTTGAAATATTGGACGCTTTTGTTGATTTCGGATTTAACCTCATTGATACAGCAAATATATATTCAACTTGGGTCCCTGGAAATAAAGGAGGGGAATCGGAAAGCATCATAGGAGAATGGATTAAAAAATCCAAAAAAAGAGACCTGGTTTGTATTGCAACGAAAGTAGGGATGGAAATGCCAGGCTTTAAAGGGCTAACCAAAGATCAAATTGTGAGATCAGTAGAAGAATCTTTAATGAGATTACAAACTGACATAATAGATTTGTATCAAGCTCATGAAGACGACCCTAAAACTCCATTAGAGGAAACCCTTGGAGCGTTTGACCAACTTGTTAAGCAAGGCAAGGTGCGCTTTGTTGGTGCATCCAATTACGGTGCAAAAAGACTGGATCAGGCTCTTTCGATAAGCCAACACTTAGGAATAACTTCATATGTATCTTTGCAGCCTTATTACAACTTATATGATAGAGAGCGGTTTGAGAAGAACTTGGAACAACTATGCCTAGAAAAGCGGCTAGGAATTCTTCCCTATTTCTCATTGGCAAAAGGTTTTTTAACAGGAAAATACCGATCAAAAAAAGACCTCAATAAAAGCCCTCGGGGAACTGGCGTCGAACGTTATCTAGATGATCGGGGAATGAAAATCATTAATGCCCTTGATGTAATCTCCACAGCACATCAAGTTGTTCCTGCTGTTGTTGCGTTAGCTTGGTTGCTGCAACGTAAGGGTGTAAGTGCTGCAATTGCCAGCGTGACAAGCGTCGAGCAACTAGCAGAGCTGGCTAAGGTCAGTCAAATAAGACTCTCTTCAGAGGAAATAATAAAATTGGACACTGCATCTTCTTATGTTTAATTGTACTATGCTACTGTTTTTCGTACTTCTGTTCACATGGACTCGTCCTTTACCATGTCAAGAATACCCTTATTCAGTCATCGAACTTCAAAGGGTTAATGATAAACTTAGCATAAACATAGAGGAGAATAATATGTCGTTTTCAGAAAAAGAAGCTTTGATTAAGGCTGCTCATAATTATTCGGACTATATATTGCTATATTAAGGCCACGCCCCTTTCTTAGAAAGATAGTCATTGCTTGGAAATTGTACTTCAGTTACAATAAGGGCGTGAACATGAATATTGGAAATTAGCCCGACAGACGCATATGAAACGTAAGGCCGATCGACCGCCAAAAATTGATCGTTTACTCGATCTTGTGAAGCACTGCATAGAATCGGGCAGGTATCTGTCATGTTTACATTTGGAACAAAGAGAGGGTGAACGAGGAATAACACGTCGCGAGGTTCTATATGTTCTTTTAAATGGGTTTCATGAGAAAAAAGAAGACGACTTTGATGAAGCCTATCAGAAATGGCATTATGCTATACGAGGCAGGACATTGGACGCCCGAGACTTGAGAGTTTTCATCTCTTTTGACGAAGTAACCAAAATGATCATTATCACAACGTATGAGATTGGAGTATAAATACCATGGAAAAGAAGATCCTAGATCAGTTCATCGATTATGGGTGTGGATTTCCCATCGTGCTTCGCCACGTTCCAATGATAAAAGTCGAAGGGAAATGGGTGCCTAATATCAACTACAATAAGTTAGAAAAAATTGTCTCATTGATGCTTTGCCATAAGCAGGTGAAATTAACAGGAAATGAAGTCCGCTTTATTCGATTCTATTTGGGCATGACTCTAGACACATTTGCAAAACGTTTTGGGGTTAAACACCCAACAGTTATCAAATGGGAGGGTTTTAAAGATAAGCATACAAATATGAGCCTAGGAACAGAAAAAGACATCCGATTATGCCTGATGGGGCATCTCACTGGAAAAAGACAAATTAGCGCGCTGTATAACGAATTGGCATCGCTTTCGCTATCGCCAACAGAACATCAAGAAAATATTGAATTAGACTTGGATCTCGAAAAAATTGCGATCTAACGTCGTCATTCCTTATCTACAACTCAGATGGGACCCTCATCGTAGACTTAGAGAACTGCACACTTGCCCATTTTTGTCGTAACGATTTTAGATGGAAAATCAAATACCTTTAATCTCATACATGCAAACAGTGTCCAATCAAAAGTTCTGAATACGTCTCTCCACCTCCAATCAATTTTAAGGCTTCAGTTTTAGGACTGAAGCCTTTTGTTTTTAATGACATACACCACGAAATTCGCACCTAAAAATTCAGCTGCGTAAAGCCCAATTACGCAGTATTTACGCACTAGACTAAACGAAAATGTAATTGCTCACCATGCTCAGCCTTTCATCGAATCGAAAAAGAGCGCTTAAAAAAAGAAGCGCAAGAAAAAGCATTTTTAGAAGAAGCTCACCGAAAAGAACTTATTGAAAATCGGGTTCAAAACCACAACCAAAACGTGAATTCGTTAGAATTTGGTACATATGATGATTGGGCAATTTTATTGGCCATGCTCGCACAGTCAACGAGTGAAGATCCTTTTATTATTACACCCCTTAGGGACTCAGAACTTTCTTTGGGAACAAGTCCTCATAAATCAGCAGAAGCAATTCAAAAAGTAATATCCTATCTTCAGTTTTTAGATGTCAGTCCTCGTACAGCAATGCTTAAGGATGATTCCCTTAATTGGAATGGACAAAGCGAAAGCTATAAAGTAATTAGCACTGCATTAAATCCCAAAGAGCATCTCTTAAACACTCTCAGAACTTGCTCATTTGACTGCGCAGACGCCGAATGCATTACTTTAGATATCCGAGCACTGATGATTGATGAGGCATTGGAATTTCTTGAACGAACAAGGGAAGAATATGGGTTACCCCATCAAGTTGGAGATAAAAAATTTTTATTTAATCAATTGATTATAGAAAATAATCTATCTTCGCCGATGCAAAACTCCAAAGGATTAGTCAATGAAGCACCAAAAGAACCGAGAAAATTGGTAAGAATAAGAGTTAACACACCTCCCTCTTGAGAGGTTGCGCAGCTTTTTTTAGAGGGGTCAGAATTTGATTCAAATCTAAAATGAAATTGAGCCATTTTTTCGGAAGTAATAGGGATGTGAACTTGGAGGCCATGTTTTGGATTGCAGCATACCGTTTCCGAAAGCACGAGCTCCAAACTACCATTAAATATCTTTGGTGTAATCTTGTTCATGGCAAAGAATCTAGCAAAAAGAACCGTAGAAAGTCAATAAATTTCACAAAAACTACTATGTTTTTGTGAAATTCTTACGTTTTATGTTGCGATTTTTCACAAAAACATGGTACTTTTTGTGAAAAAGCAAGTGTGATCAGCATGCACGAAAGTATAGAAAATAAAATAAAAAATAAGATTCTCGAACACGGCACTGGCTGGTGTTTTACTCCTATGCATTTTGCAGATTTAGGTAGTGATGCTTCTATTAGAAAAGCCCTCTCCCAACTTCAGAAACAAAGCTTTATTAGAAGGCTCGCGCAGGGTCTATATGACTATCCAAAAAAACATGATCTACTGGGCATTATCCCTCCAGATGTCAACGAGATAGCTAAAGCAATTGCGGAAAAAGATAGTATACTAATTCAACCTGCAGGCGCTCATGCGGCAAATTTAGTAGGCTTTTCCACGCAAGTTCCAGGCCGAGTGATATTTCTTACCGAAGGGGCATCTAAGAAGGTGAAAGTTGGCAACCAAGAAATTATTTTCAAAAAAACTACAAGAAAAAACATGCTTTCAGCTGGAACGAGAGAAGGTCTTATAATACAGGCTTTAAAAAATCTGGGAAAAGATCATATCGACAAAAAAATGCATATGCAAATTGCAAAATTACTCAAAGATTCGACTGAAGAAGAAATTAGAAAAAACATGAAGTTCGCTCCAGCCTGGATAAGAGTTCTTGTTTTTGAAATCATAGGAATTAAACCATGAGTGAGATTCATCTTTTACCTCAAAACGAACGAGAACTTTTTTTCAGAGCTGCCATTGATATCAAGGACATGCCTTTTGAAATTATTGAAAAAGACTATTGGGTCGTATGGGTTTTGAAAAGGTTGTTTTCTCTAGAGAAGATGAAGCCGTATCTCACCTTTAAAGGGGGTACATCTCTTTCAAAAGTATATGGCTTGATTGATCGTTTTTCAGAAGATATTGATCTTTCAATCGAAAGAGAATTTTTTGGGAAAAAGCAACTATTCTTCATCAATACGCACACCTGCCTGAGGATAAAAAGCTTCCACCACGCATCTCTAGACAATACTCGTTCACATGAAAAATGGAAATCATTATCTAAGACCTGAATATGGTCAACATAGCTTCGTTATTATCACCTAAAATTGTGTGTTTTATGAGAATAAGTTATCTTTTTTTGCTTCTTATCTTTACAGCCTGTTCTTCAGACTCAAATAAAAGATTGGATAATATCGAGGAAATCAAAAAAGATTTTATCGCCACTATTTTAACTGAAAGTGTTTTAGATGAAGGGCCTTTTCAAATGAATTATCATTTAAGAGCCATTCTATTTTCAGATAACGTGGTGAGTCTTATGGGAGATGTTTTTGTATTTGCTCATCTGCCACATGGATGGACGCAATATGAAGGCAAAACATACGTCAAGATAAACAGCTCTTTCAAAGAAATTTCATTAAATGATTTATTTCCTCAACCTAGTCAAAAGGAATTTCTACGGAGCTATTGCGAAAACTTTTTCAAGCATCATGGCGATTATAGTTACTTTGGAGGATCTGATCCATTATGTAATCACCTAGATCAAGAACTAATTAAGACATTTGTAGTAGATCATGAGTCTCTTATTTTAGTTTTTCAACCTTACTCTGTAGGTGGATTGGGTGATGTTCCCTTTACAGTTAAAATTCCGTTCACTGAGCTAATTGGAAAATGGCAAGCAGCGAATCCACTGGAAAAGCATTTACCAATCACTAAAAATTTTCTTTCCTCTTGGGATAAAGACAATTGGATCAGCGACGTTCAAGAAGATCATTCGATTGCATACAAAAAAGAAATACCCGTGCAAAAAGAAGCATTTTAATCTTTGTCTATCTATCAATGGGCTGAAGTTCACACAAATTTTTCTTATAAATTTTTATAAATTTGGCTTGATTGAAATTATCGAAATAGGGTATAATGGGGTTTCCTCGTTAAAGGCTTATGGCCTTTCTTTAATATCTTTCTAGACTCGTCTTTTTTCACAATAGTTCATTTCTATCTCACTGTTCCCCAGATGTTATTTGATGTCATTGCATCTGCCTGTTTATGCAATCCATCAACCTAAGCAGTTAATTTTTTTTTAAACAAAGGAATATTCCATGAATGCTAAAAAAGCGGAAGGAAGCGTTTTTCATGTCTTAATATTCTCCCTTCCTATAATTATTTCCCAAGCATGTGATAGCCTCATGATGCTTACCGACCGATATTTACTCGCCCAAGTTAATCCAATCTTCGCTGCTGCAGCAATGTCAGGGGGAATGACAGCCTTTCTCTTTTGGATTTTTGGCGCAGGTCTATTGGGTTTTGTTACCCCGCTAACTGCTCAATATATGGGGGCAAATGCACCAGATAAGGCAAAAAAAGTGTTGGTGCAAGCATTGATAGTTTCAGTGATTTTATCGATTCCTTTGTTATTATTTAGCAGGTCGCTCGCATTCTATTACTTTACCTTTTTAAGACTGCCAGTAGAGGAATTACCTCTAGCAATGGCTTATCTTTCAGTTATCATTCAGTGCTGTTTCTTTGTTTTTGTGAAGGTAAGCTTTGCAAGTTTCTTTTCAGGAATTGGAAAAACTAAAATTGTGATGATTGTCAATATGGCTGGGCTCATTCTCAATATCCCTTTAAGCTATTTTTTTATTCATGGAGGATGGGGTGAAGCCTGGATGAATGTCAGAGGGGCAGCTCTAGGAACGGTATGTGCGGAATTATTTATGACTCTGCTTTATATTGGAATTTTCCTAAAAAGCTATGCAAAAAATATGCAATGGTCGTTTGAGCGAACTCTTTTCAAAAATCTTTTAAAATATGGCTTTTCGACGGGGATGGAGTTCTTTGTGCTCACGCTTGCTTTCAATACCTTCCTTACAATGTTTCATTCTTTTGGCATCGATGCGGCACAAGCCATTGCCATAACGTCAACGTGGAGTTGGCTTACCGTTCTTCCATTTTTCGGTCTAAGCGTGGGAGTAATGAGCCTTGTAGGACATTCATTGGGAAAAAATGATTTAAAACTAGCTTCTCAAATTACCTTATCAGCAATAAAAATCGCTTCTGCAATCGTGATATTAGCTAGCATCGGTTTCTTAGAATTTAGCGACTTTCTCGTTCGCAATTTTGGGATCATGAGCGGATCTCCAGTCTATGAGCTAGCTATTTTTATGATTCAGATGCTGCCATTATATTGTATTTTTGATGCTTTGAACTTTGTGTTGCCCGCTACGCTAAGAGCGAGTGGAGATACCTTTTTCTGTCTGAAGACAAATGCTATAGGACATTGGACATGTCTATTTATTTGCTTTTACGGCATTTATTATGGCCATTTTTCTCCAGGGACAATATGGTGCCTGTTTATCCTCACGCTTTCCATTCAATCCATCATTTTTGGATACCGTTACCTTCAAGGTTCATGGAAATTACTAAAGATGGTTGACTGACATTTTTGTTTGGTAAGGCTGGAAAAGAAGCAATTTATTGGAGTCAAAAGTTCTGAATGCGCCTCTCCACCTCCAATCAAAATTAAGGCTTCGGCTTTACGACCGAAGCCTTTTGTTTTTAGTGACTTACACATCAAAAATCTTATCAAGAATTTCCCCTGCGTAAAGCTCAATTACGCAGTATTTACGCACTAGACTGGATGAAACAGCCGTAAAACTTCCTTGGTTTTTGAGATTTTTATGCTATACTGTCGTGACAACTGTGACGTTATCGATTCACAAGGAAAATAAACTAGGCCCAGCTTATCTATGAGAAATACTTACCCAAAAAAGTTTGCATTGATTGGCCTTCCCGGAAGCGGAAAATCTACATTTGCCTCCAAGCTTGGTAAAATCTTAGACATTCCAGTTCACCACCTGGACAGACACATGTTCGAGCCTGGCGGGAAGAAAAGGAATAAGCAAGAGTTCATAGAAACTCAAAAGGCTATGCTTAATGAAAAAGCCTGGGTGGTTGAGGGATGTTCATTTTCGACTTTCGAAATGAGATTCGCCAAGGCTGATGTTCTGATATATTTCCACTTTTCCCGATTTGTCTGTTTCTGGAGGTTTTTCAAAAGGTTGTTCAACTACAAAAGAGATTTTGGAGGCTTACGAGCCATCAACTGGGAACTCTTGAAATACACCTGGAACTTTGATAACGAAAAAAGAGTCCGAATCCAAGAACTCAGAGAAAAATATCCGCAGACTGATTTTCTTATCTTCAGAAGCCAAAAAGATGCCGATCTTTTCTTAAGGCAGAGAGCTAATTTTGTAGAGGAGAGTATATGTTAGAGCTGATTAACGAATCGAATTCTCATATTTTCGATGAATTAGCTCAAGATTACGAAGATGAATTTTCCCCTACCTCGGGAAAAAAGAAAAATCAAGACGGGAAATACTCTATAGACGTCGATTGGCGTATTCCAAACGTCGGTTACTATTGGAAAGAAGGCTCGAAGATAGTTGGCTTTTCTATTATCGAGTCTATTGATGGGTATTCTGAGATCGTAGACTTTTATGTTGTTCCTGCTTATAGAAAGAAAATGGTTGGTAAAAATATGGCTTTTGCTGTTTTTAATAAACATCCTGGGCCGTGGCGAGTAAGGCAAATTCCAGGTTCTGAAGTAACAACAAAATTTTGGAGAAAAGTAGTTGGAGAGTATACAAATGAAAATTATACTGAAGCGCAAATAGAAAATCCTCCATGGGGGTTGTCGGTTTGCCAGATATTTAATAATCAAATATCTCAACTTCGCAGAAGGTCATACCCCGAAACAGGGACAGAAAGAGACAAAACTATGAAAAAAGAAATCTCTATAAGAGACTACCGCTCAGAAGATGTGGAAGCCCTTGCCAATATCTATTACAACACGATTCACCGAATCAATATTCAACACTATACAGAAGAGCAAGTAAACGTGTGGGCTCCAAAATCAAGCGTAGAAAACACAGAAGGATGGGCAAAAAAATTCCCTAGAACCAAACCAATTATTGCTACTGTCGAAGATGATATCGTTGGATTTGCTGAGTTTGAGCCAAATGGTCATATTGACTGTTTCTATTGCCATCATGAGTGGGTTGGGAAAGGCATTGGATCAGCTCTTATGAAAGAAATCCTTCAAAGAGCAAAGAACAACCATATTCATCTTATTTTTTCCGAAGTAAGCATCACTGCAAAGCCGTTTTTTGAAAAATGGGGATTTAGAATCGTAACTCAACAAACGATCATTAGAAAAGGCATTGAGCTTACAAATTTTAAAATGGAACGAATAGTTTAACCATCCCTTTTTTCTTATGTGACACTTGTGACATCAGTGACTTGTGGAGAAAGAACGTCATATTTTGTCACAAACAATATATACATTTTCAAAAGCATCCCTAAGACTTAGAAATAATTTTCACAAAAAGATGCTATGTTTGTGAAAACGGGAAAAAACTCTGACCATTTTCTACCCATCCTACAAACCATCTAACTTTCAAATTCTTACCATATTTATCAACAGTGCTACCCAACCCAGTTTTGCCAAATAATTTCCTTCCGTGCGATATATCTTCTTTAAACAGAAGATTTTTCGTCATTTGAAGGGCATTACTTGAAATCGGCAACTTCTCTCGGATCATTTTTTGAATAAACTCAACTTGTTCTTTCGGAGAAATTTTTAAAGATGAACTTACCCATGCAGGATTAGTTGATCCTGGAGGTACCATTCCTGTAGAGAAATCTTGATTTCCATACTTAAATGAGGATAAATATTGTTCGATTGTTTCAAGACCAAGTTGTAATGCGATAATTTTTGAAAACCAAATGCAAGAGCGGTTCATCCAAGTCTGTGGAGTCTGAAATCGCTTCCATGATTCCAAGAAATCATCATATCCTTCCTGAAAATGCCAGGTTGGAGTCTGCTCATCCTGTAAAATCCCTGCGTCATATCCCATTAAGCTTAGAACAATTTTAAAAGAAGAGGCAGGAGTAACACGCTCCTCAATGTTAGAACCAAATTCTTTGATGATTTCACTCGTAGAACCATCGATAAGAATGAAATTTTCTTCTCCACAGAGCTGCTGACAAGAAAATCCTAAAAACGTCAATAATACGAAAAATATTCTCATCATTCTTCTCCTCTGCACGATGAATTTATATCATTTTTATACTATTGTCAAATAATAATAAAAACTATACAATCGTTATTAATAATTCCAGGTAACATTAAATTTGAGGCACTAATGATAGAACCAATTAATTATTTAAATGCCAATCTAATAGAAGACTGGATAAAAAATAACAAGCCGGATCCAGTAACTGCAAAATCGGTGTGCGACGAATTCATAAACCGAGTGAAAATTAAAGGACGTGAAGAGTTTACATTAAAGACAAAAGAACTCATTGAAAAAACATCTCGTTTAGCCTCAGGTATTACAATTTTGCGTAGAATGTTAAATACAGAAAAAGATTTTCTCCTTATTGAGGGAGATGAAAATAAGTATCATTTTAATGATTCTCAGGAAATAAGTGAAATTTATTTATCTTTTCAAAAAACTAAAAGCTTTGGTGTAACTCGGAATCACGAGAGAGATCCAGAACTGATGAAAATGTCGAAAACTTCTACTTTTATCCATGAGTGTCTTCATGCATGGCATTTTAATCAGGACCCCCCAATTGTTAAAGAAGAACGCCTTAAAGGCGAAAGTTTTTGGCCTGAAATGGACAACCAAGAGGAAGAATTAACGATTACAGGAAATTTACATATAGTAGGGAAAAATCCCGATTTTTGCTGTGAAAATACTGCGCGTATAGAATTGGGGCAACCTTGCCGAATTAATCATAAAGGAGTAATTTTAAAAAAGGATGAACCCCTGTCTCTCCATCATATGGTGAGCGTGAGGGCGCTAGCAAATGTAAAAAAAGCTCTAATAGATCACCCTGAAGCACATTTTTATAGTGAATATGTTCCTAAGTACAAGGATCAAACGCCATTAGATATGGCCTTGTTCCTAAGAGCACAAGAAGTGAACGCCGGTATACAAAAAGAGTGGCTAGAATTAATTAAGCTATTAATCAACGCTGGATTTAAATCTAATTATAGTTATAAAATAGCAATTCTTGAAAATTCAGTAGAAGTGCTAAAACTATTAATAGAAGCAAACATTCCGCCTTCTGAGGATATTCTTAAACTAGCGGTTGAAAAAGACTCGTATAAGGCTGTTGACGAGTTGTTAGCTCTATTAACTAAAGGTGGCTATATCCCTCCTAATCCATCTAAAGACTTTACGCAATCGGAAATTGTAATACCGGAAGTTAAACTTCAGATCCTATTTTCTAGATATAAGAAAGCTTTAGCGATCTTCAATCAAAAATTTCCTTCCTCGAAAGAAACTTCTTTAGACGTTGTTCAACTATTGTTGCAAGCCGGAGCAAAGCCCTCTGAAGAAGTTCTTAAAATTACATCGAGACAAAACTCTTTAGAAGTCATTAAATTATTTATCAATACCGGGTGGAAGCCTTCTTCGGCAACTTGGGAATTTGCTATTGAGCATTATCATTCAAAAACCGTCCAATTTTTTATTGAATCCGGTTTTGAACCGCCTAAAAAGGCTTTAGAAATAGCGATTAAAGCTAGGGATGCAGAAATGGTGACTTTGCTCATTCATGGAGGCAAAATGAAACTCTATGAATCTTTGCTAATACTAGCAGCTCAGATGGGCAACTCAGAAATGGTAGAACTTTTAATTCAAGAAGGACTTGAGGTTTCTAAAGAACTGTTAGAGCAAGCTAGAAAGGAAAAAGGTCATCCTCACAGATTATTAGAGAATTTCATGACCAATTAAGCACGATCCTGTGTGCTTTAATTCTTGTTCCCTGAATGATCAGCATCGATGGACTTCTATCGCTTGTAGTTGTCAAGTGTTCCTTGACAACTACTTCGGTTTGTTCAGCTTCTGCAAGTATGTTCTTAGCATGGAGGCTGAGAAAAAAATAGAATCCGGAAGACTTTTGTAGAATCTTTTTATTGACGGTTTAATTGCTAATTGTATACACTTAGAGTATATACATTAGAGGTACTATGCGCGCCATCAAAAAAATGCGAACAGCCAAGGTTTTTAAATGCGGAAATTCCCAAGCGATACGGTTACCCAAAGATTTCCAATTCGAGGCTACCGAGGTAGAAATCTTTAAACGTGATCATGATGTAATTATCCGAACAATACCAAAAAATCTGACCAGAGCTTTCGAAATACTATCTGAACTGCCGGAAGACTTTTTTTCTGAGGGTAGAGTAGATAGTCCGCCTCAAAAAAGAGAGTCTTTCTAAATGAAATTACACTACTTATTGGATACAAATATTTGTATCTACATTGCAAAGCAAAAACCAACAAGTGTGTTCGATAGGTTTGCACAACTATCCGTCGGTGAAGTTGGAATGTCTACTATTTCCTACGGAGAACTCTTATATGGTGCAGAGAAGAGTCATCACCCCAAAAAGACGCTGCGTCTCCTAGAGGAATTGACGAGCTTAATCCCCCCAATCCCTCTCTCTACTGATGTCGGGAAATATTATGGAGAAATTCGCAGCAAACTAGAAAAACAAGGCAGAATTATTGGGAACAATGACCTATGGATTGCCGCCCATGCCCTTGCAGCAGGATTTATACTTGTTACAAATAATGTGAAAGAATTCTCAAGGGTACCAGATCTTAAAATAGAAAACTGGACAACTGGGTGAGCATGCAGTACTGCCTTGGGGTGATTGGTGGTAGTCAAATGATTCCCATTAGTTCTTACTGGCTCTTTCATGAAGAGCTTTACGGATTTTTTGGACATTGCTTCGGGCATTTGCAATATTACTGACCTCAGCGAGTGCTATCTGCTCTTTTGGCCCAAAAGGCACTCCATTTTCGATCGCAGCAAGAAGAACCATTGTAGCATTATTCATTGCACCTGCATATTTAAGGGTTCTAATAAGAGCTAGCCGATGCTCTACCATAAGAGGAATCTCATTTATAATAGACTTAATCAGGATCTCCCTGATCATGTCCCTAGGATTAGCATGTTGCAGCATTTCGATCAATGTTGCGAGATGGCTAGCAGTTAACATTGAGCCATGCTCAATGGCAACATGAATGACATGGGCTGCACTAGCTAACGCATTCGCATGATCAAGTGTATCAATCAATAGAGCCATGTTATAAGAATCTATTTTGTAGCCTTCCTCAATAAGAAAAATCAAGGCTTCCGCAGAATCTTTCACAATATTGGCATTGTCTAAATTAAGGATGTTTGTATGGATCATATTAAAGATGTCTTCATCTTCAATTTCTTGGGTGGCAACTTCTAAATGGTACGCAACAAAATCGTCGGATATGGCAGCTCCAAGAGAAGTGGCGTAGATAAAAAAGCAACAAAGGCAAATATTTTTCATATGTATCTTCCATTTTTCCTAAGATTTTTGATAGGATTTAAGTTACTCTAAGGATCTTTGACAGTATAGCGCTTAAAAGACTCCTCATGCCAATGCTGATAGGTACAAGGATCCCCGGCTTTCCCCCCATAGCGGCTATCTTGAGCTAATTCGGAAAAAGAATGGATCACTGTATCCATTGAAGCATCAAAAAAGAGGGCCATCGCATAACGCTCTATTCGAGGGCCTTGTGCTTTATGGACTCGATGCTCAGTAGCCTTGATTGCATCATTAGTGACAAGCTGACCAAATTCTCCAGCCTGAAACATCATCACCTCGGGATCAGCTTGAATTTTCTTAAATGTTCCATCTACTTTAACAAATAATCCTGCTTCTTCCGGTTCGGAAATTTGCTCTCCTTCCACAAAATATGTTGCTGGGGCAAGGGCGGTGAACATTCCATGATCGTGGTGAGCCCCGCACCAAAAAGGATTATCTGCATGGGTATCTGCACTTTTCTGATAATAGAGCATACGCCCAACTTTTGGTGTATCGGCAATAGAAATCCCTCTGGAAGAACCTATGAGATTGATTTTCTCCATAACTTCTTCGCCTACCTCAGCCATCACCATTCCAAGATCTTGAAATGCCGTCCTTAAGTCAATCTCTAACGGCCATTTATTTTCGCAATTTTCAGGAACATAGGCATAGTAAGAAACCTTGAGATCATCAATTACCCATTTGCCATCAGGGCGCTTGAACTTCTCTTTTCCCTTTTCATAACCAAGAAACATCTCGCCTAGATCGTGATTAGGGGCATAGAACTCTTTAACACTATCGGGGAGGGAGCAAAAAATGCGCGATTTTTCGACAAATCTCTGTACTTTTTCCAAATAACCCGGGACTCCCCGAATTCCCACAATTCCCTTTTTGTGTAATGACTTTACAAGAGTCTCCACAGTCTCTGGATCATTTTGGATGAATAGTTCATAGGAAACGACATCCAAAGGAAGGATCTCAACCTCTTCTGCAGCTCCATAGCAAAACACCAACAAGGCACATGCACAATTTAAAAAGCAGGCTTTCATTTTCATAATTCACTCCTTACCCTATCTTAAGACTCAGAATGCTACCAATTTATTGACATTCAAAGTTTCACTTTTTCATGTTTAACCTATCAAACTTTCAACACTTATTTTTTTAAGTAAAGAACGGATGGGAGTAAATAGAGGTGAGGGAAGAGAGTGCCAATCGAACCATTCCCATCCTTCACACTTATCTGGTTCTAAAAGCTGAAGATGGCCTTTAAACTGGTCTACAAAAACAAAAAGAGTCACATAGTGTTTGTTTTCTTCAATAACATCGTTGACCCAAGGTCCTATCTGAATAGAAAGAGCTTTCAATCCGGTTTCTTCAGCTAGCTCTCGCAGGGCACACTCTTCAACGGTTTCACCAAATTCAAGGTGACCGCCCGCAAAAGACCATTCTCCAGCTCCATGGGCGCCTTTTCTCTTACCTAAGAGAATCCTCCCATCTTTTATGACTACAACTCCTACACCAACTCTTGGTCTTGGTTTATCCTGAATTGCTTCCATCGTATCTCTCCAAAGGAAAAGCATTGTACATGAAAAAAAATGATAATTTCAAGATTTTTCAGAGCTTCTCCAAAAAGTGAGAACTCCACATTTATGCAATTCTTATGCACTAGACTGCAAAAACTGGAAAAAAGAAATTTAAACCTGATTATTTGATTTGACCTTAAGCTATTTTTTCGTTCTATAAGCTTGTTGAGGATGGTTTGGAGTATCTGGAAATATGTACTCGAGTTCTTCCCATTCAAGCATTTTGGCAAGATAACGTTTACGTACATGGTCGGAATCTCTTTGAAGAATTTCTACTAGCTCAGGCAATTTTAATGGACTAAGAGCGCATAACTGTAAAATGATCGCTTGAATCTTCTGAACAGATGTCCTCTTCCCAATTTCACTTAAAGATTGAACTAATTCTGCTGGTAAAGCAGGAAACCCCTCAGGTATCCCTCTTATACCCGGAGCTTGAGCGCTTATGCCCGGAGCTTGAGCGCTTATGCCCGGAGCTAATAGTTTAAATGTTGGAACATAATAAGTCGCATTTCCCCTTCCTTTTTGCTCTAAAAGTTCTAGATCTCGCAGGCGTCGCAAGTGCGAACTCGCTGTTAAAGTATCCACACCATTAATTGTTCGATATTCAGCATTAGAGATCGAACCTTTTTCTCGAATGATGATAAGTGTTCGAGCCTCTTCATCACTTAAATGATGGTCTTTAAAGGATTGAAGCCATTGAATATCTTGGCTATCAAACAAATGGTGAGGCAGAAGCGTAAGTACAAACAAATTGCTTGCTCTGTCAGACTCAATTAAAGGAACAGATAAGTTGGCTTTTTTCATTTCTTCCCGCATTGTGCTAATGCCCGTTCCTTTAGCTTCAGCATAATGGATGTCTTGAAAAACTTGAGCTAAGATCTCATTCCTTGGAACTGATCCGGGGAGTCCTAATTGTTCTTGAGGTTTTAGAGAATAACCTATATTTCGGAATTCGGTGCGATTAGCATACTTAATAATCTGAACTGGACTCGTCACACGATAGTCTTTATGCATTAAAGCGTTCACAACACATTCTCGAACAACTTTTCTCGGAATAATCGGATTATCCTTCCTTCTTATTTCATCTTCTTCCAAGGCAAATACTTGAGGAATATCGGTCATCACTTGATTAATCAACCGAGGAATACCTGTGATCAAGGCTTCACACATCTCAAAAGCTGTATAACGTTTATCCGAATCTGTCATCCATTCTCGGCCTTCAACTAGCATATAATCTACACGGTTCTTAAGAGGAAATAAACGCCTAAGAACCATCTGATTGCCAAAAAGAAGCAGCCCACCAATTGTAGGTGCTGTCATACCCTTTTCCGTTTCAATCGCCCTTAAGGCTTTCAATAAATCTTCATCATTATAACGCAATTCTGAAGCATCTGGTTTAATTCTTCCCCTTTCATATCGGTATAGTTTAATAGCTTGAGGCTCGAAATCAACGAAAGAAGCATTTTCAACAAGAGTCTCATCATATTTTCGCCTG
>Ga0206882_1054_pt1 | contig 24508 bp, 24 predicted proteins | sample Alteio_BWOrgCont_4_FD_152908 | JGI IMG/M metagenome (GOLD analysis project Ga0206882, IMG submission 152908) | Enriched cells from forest soil in Barre Woods Harvard Forest LTER site, Petersham, Massachusetts, United States -... | ecosystem: Environmental > Terrestrial > Soil > Temperate forest > O...
GATGATTATGTGAAGGTTTTCGATGGCGGGAACAACTACTGGACAATTAAGGTTAACATTACCACTAGCCAGTTATTTGATTTTGGTGTAAACGGCTCTTTATAGTTATTTAACTATTTTTATATATGAAAAAATTGCAATTGCTTTTGTCACTACTGCTATCATTCACCGTAGTAGCATTCGCCCAAAATGCCGAGCAAATACACAAGCAGGCTATTTTGGTTGATACGCACAATGATGTACTAAGCAACGTGCAAATAAATCACGAAGATATTGGCAAGTTGCAACCCACCGGGCAGTTCGACCTGGTGCGTGCCAAACAGGGAGGCCTAAGCTGCCAGGTTTTTTCCATATGGTGCGGGCCGCAATATGGCAAGGGTACGGCCTTCAAATTCGCTAACCGCGAGATAGATTCGCTTTACGCGGTCATAAAACGCTACCCGGCCAGGATAGCATTGGTACGCAATTCGGCCGAATTGATACAGGCGGTATCAGACAACAAGTTCGCCGCTATGATAGGCGTCGAAGGTGGCCACATGATAGAGGACAGGTTGGATTACATTGATAGCCTGCATGCACGCGGAATGTGCTATTTAACGCTAACCTGGAATAACAGCACCTCCTGGGCATCATCAGCTGCCGACGAAACTTTGCACCGAGACAGCTTAAAACACATTGGCCTTACCGATTTTGGCAAACAAGTAGTGCACCGGCTAAACGACCTGGGCGTAATGATTGACCTGTCGCATCCCGGTGAGCAAACCTTTTATGATGTGCTGGCTACCACTAATAAACCGGTCATCGCTTCGCATAGCTGTGCCTATGCCTTAAACCCCTTCCGGCGTAATTTAAAGGACGACCAGCTTAAAGCGCTGGCAAAAAATGGCGGCGTGGTGTTTGTTAATTTTTATAGCGGTTTTGTGGACAGCACCTACTTTAAAAAAACAGGGCCGTTTTTTGAAAAACACAAGGGCGAACTGGATTCGCTCACCAAATTATATAACGACGAGGACCTGGCTGCCGACAGGCTTTTTGCCATGCACAAAGCCGAAAGCGATGCCCTGCGCCCACCTTTAAGCCTGTTAATAAAACATATTGACTATATAGCCAAACTCATAGGCGTCGACCATGTTGGCATAGGATCTGATTTTGACGGTGCTGAGTCATACCCAATGGGTATGGACGATGTTACCGATTATCCAAAAATAACCGCCGAACTGCTCAAGCTAGGCTATACCGAAACCGATATTGACAAAATATTGGGCGGAAATTTTCTAAGGGTACTAAAAGCGAATACAGGCAAGTAAATATTACCCGTTCCGCAGGATAAGTTTTAACACGGTAAGGGTAAGCGCCAATACAATAAGTATTACAATCACGAACTGGGCCAGCGCTTTTTTCTTGTTTTCCATTACGGCATTAAAGATGCTAATAAATGCCTCATAATGTTTTGTGTAACTAAAAAAATACTAATTTTAGGGATGAGGTATTCGCGCCTTTTAAACCTACTGATCAAGCCCAATAAGTTTACCACTTCCTGACCAACCCAATCACCTTTTTTCGTATCTTCGTGCTTCAATTTTTTAATAGCAAATGTCATCAACTACTGAACATGTAAAATGCCTCATCATAGGCTCAGGTCCTGCGGGTTATACCGCTGCTGTTTACGCTGCACGTGCCGATCTTAAGCCCGTGCTTTACACAGGTATGCTTGCAGGCGGGCAGTTAACCCAAACTACTGAGGTTGAAAACTATCCCGGTTACCCTGATGGTATCATGGGTCCCGAAATGATGGAGAATTTCCGCAAACAGGCCGAACGTTTGGGCGCCGATATCAGGTTTGGATATGTAAGTTCGGTTGATTTTTCAGTTCTGCCGCATAAGGTGGTCGTTGACGAGGAAAAAACAATATTGGCCGATACGGTCATTATTTCCACAGGTGCATCGGCCAAGTGGCTGGGTTTGGATTCCGAACAAAAGTATAGCGGCTTCGGTGTATCGGCATGTGCTGTGTGCGACGGGTTCTTCTTTCGCGGGCAGGATGTAGCCATAGTAGGCGCCGGCGATACCGCTGCCGAAGAAGCTACTTATCTTGCTAAAATGTGCCGCAAAGTAACCATGATAGTGCGCAGGGACGAATTCCGCGCATCAAAAGCTATGATGCACCGCGTGTTGAACACCCATAATATTGAGATACTGTACAATACTGAAACCAAAGAAATTATAGGCGATGGCCAAAGTGTGACGGGTGTAACTGTAATAAATAACAAAACCAACCAGGAAACAACGCTTGATGTAACCGGCTTTTTTGTGGCCATTGGCCACAAACCAAACACCGATATTTTTAAAGGTTGGCTGCATATGGACGAAACGGGTTACATACATACCAAACCCGATTCAACCCAAACAAATATTGAGGGCGTATTTTGTTGCGGCGATGCGCAGGACCATATCTATCGCCAGGCAGTTACAGCCGCAGGCACAGGCTGTATGGCAGCCATTGAAGCCGAAAGGTATTTAGCGGCTAAAGAGCACGTGGTAACAGCATAAAATATTATTTAATATTAATTATAAGTCCCCGGCTATAAAAATACCGGGGATTTTTGTTTTTAATATAATAATATTATCTTTAGCATAACCAAGTAAATCGATTAAGCTAATTTGTATTTTATGAGAAACAGTTACCTGCTTTTTTTAGTGCTTGCATTTCTGTGTGGTTTATCGTCATGCAAAAAAAGCGCGTTAACGCATGTTGATCACACCCCCACTTGTTCGGGCATCCCCGACTTGTTATCAGTCAATGGCTATGTTTCGCCGGCCGGAGGTAACCAGGCTGAGCTTACCCGCGACCTTTATGGTAATATTTATACCGCAGGATCTTTTAGCGGCACCATAAACCTGGGCACAACCTCGCTAAGCGGCGGAGGGTCTTACTTGTCAAAAACCGATGCAACCGGTAAACTCATATATGCCAGAACTATAAATACAGGAATTTCATATAGCATTAATCCCGATTCACTTCAAAACCTTTACCTGTGCTATACTTCGATAGAAAATCCGTACCACGTTATCATAAACCTGGAGAAATATGATGCGCATGGTAATTTGGCATGGGCAAAACAAATACCATTTAATATGGATGTTTTCCTGCCATCAGTTACCGTAAACAATAGCGGAACTGTATTTATGGCCGTACTTAATATTAGTAACCCGATCGATTCGGCTTATTGGGCGGGGTATGGCAGTATGTTTTATGCTTTTGATCCTAACGGCAATTTTATTGCAAAAAAAGACCTTAGCGATAACAGGTTCACCAGGCCGGTGCTAACTTATGCAGGCGGCCTTTATTTCATACTGGACAGTTCAGCCTCCACAATAATTAAAAAACTCGACGAAAAAGGAAATACACTAAACTCAAAGGCGTTACAACTTAATGATGGCCAGCATGTATACTTTGATCACAGATCAGACCTGTTTCTTTTTGATACCGTAAGCATTAAAAAACTTGACGCCGCGCTTAATACTATATGGCAAATAAAAACACCTGTGTTCAATAGTATTAATTCCGATACCGAAGGCAATTTATACATCAGCGGCAATTTTACAGGTACCGTTAATTTCGATACAGGGAATGGAAGCCACAGCCTTATATCCAAAGGCAGCGGCGACACTTATATTGAAAAAATCGATGCGGCAGGCAATTTTGTTTGGGTAATGCAGTCGTTAGGCGTCGATGATAAGAATTACACGGCCTCGTCATCAGTTGATAGTTTTACCGTTAATCAACAAGGATATATTTACGTGGCCGGAAAGGCGGTCAATAAAAACACCGGCAACATGGATACCTTTATAGCTGCATATAAACAATGTACAAAATAGCATAGGTAATTTAATAATTACGCAAAACAAATATGGTTATTGTATCTTTATAAAATATAAAAATACAATTATGGGAAAAGGAGATAAAAAATCGAGAAAAGGTAAAATAGCAATGGGCTCGTTTGGTAAAAGCAGGCCACATCATGTAAAAAAGGCTGTTGCCATACCTTTGAAAAAAGAGGAAGCACCTGCCGAAGAAGCCAAAAAAACCGAAAAAGCAAAAAAAACTGAAAAACCATCCGCTTAAGCGAGTGGTTTTTTTGATTATAAGCGTTTTTTTTACACAACATTGCCACCGCTTTTTTCAAAATCTGTTATCTTCACGGTTGTTATTAAACCCCGGTTAATTTTTATGTATAAAAACTCCTGTTTGCTGTTCTTCGCCTTTCTTTTAATTTCTGCAACATTTGCCACCGCCCAGGACAGCGGCCCTAATATGGGGATCATCCCCGCTCCTGTTGCACTCAAAAAAACAACCGGTGAATTCATTTTAAGCCGAGAAACTAAATTCCTGGCCGATAGTCCCAACAACAAGGCGGTGCTATTCCTGGCAGATTACCTGCACAGCAAAAAAATGCTGAACATACAACCCGCTGCCAATACGGGTACCGATATGGCTAATAGTATTGTACTAACTTCTATAGGTATTGACAGCCTGCCGCCCGAGGGTTACCGCCTAACCATTACCCCGCAAAAAATTACCATTGCCGGCAAAAGCGCCGGTTTGTTTTACGGCATACAAACACTTATTCAATTAATACCTGCCGGCGACGCTGCTACCGTAAAATTGCCCGGTGTGCAAATTGAGGATTATCCACGCTTTGGCTATCGGGGTATGATGCTGGATGTTTGCCGTCACTTTTTTCCGGTGGAGTTTGTTAAAAAATACATCGACCTGATGGCCGTTTACAAGATCAATAATTTTCACTGGCATTTAACCGACGACCAGGGCTGGCGTATCGAAATAAAGAAATATCCGAGATTGACAGAAATTGGCAGCCAGCGCGCCCAAACGGTAATCGGCAATTACCATGACCGCACGCCCCAGCAATTCGACAACACCCCTTATGGCGGTTTTTATACACAGGATGAAATACGCGACGTGGTTAAATATGCTGCCGATCGTTATATTAACGTTGTGCCTGAAATTGAAATGCCCGGCCATTCGGAAGCCGCGCTTGCAGCCTATCCTGAATTAAGCTGCGACCCGTCGTTCCCGTATAAAGTGTCCGAAACCTGGGGCGTATTTCATGATACCTATTGCCCGTCCGACAAAACCTTTGCGTTTTTGGAAGATGTTTTAACCGAGGTAATGGCACTTTTCCCAAGTAAATACATACACATAGGCGGTGATGAGGCCCCAAAAGATGCCTGGAAAAAATCGGCATTTTGCCAAAAGCTTTGTAAAAAGCTGGGCCTTAAAGATGACCGGACATCAAGCAAAGAAGATAAGCTGCAAAGCTATTTTGTGGAACGTATAGAAAAATTTGTAAACTCAAAAGGCCGCAGCATTATTGGCTGGGACGAGATATTGGAGGGCGGCTTATCGCCCAATGCTACCGTAATGAGCTGGCGGGGCGAAGCCGGTGGCATTGCTGCGGCACAGCAAAACCACGATGTAGTAATGACACCCGGCAGCGGCGGCCTGTATCTTGATGCAGCGCAAGGCAAACTAAGCGAAGAGCCTTTAACCATAGGTGGATACTCGCCCTTACAAAAAACTTACAGCTATAATCCTACTCCCGCAGCGTTAACGCCCGAACAGCAGAAACACATTATAGGTGTACAGGCTAATTTATGGACGGAATACATCCCTACCGAAACCAAAGCCGAATATATGTTATTGCCTCGCATGCTGGCCCTTAGTGAAGTGGCGTGGACACCCATAGCCAATAAAAATTATACCGATTTTGCCGATACCCGCCTGCCCTACCATTTAGCCCGGCTTGAAAAAAATAATTTTGATTACCGCGTCCCGCCGGCCATTGGCGCAAAGGATACCGTTGTATTTGGTTCGCAGTTAAATGTACAGCTAAAGCCGTCGGTTAATGGGGCTACAATTTATTATACTATTGACAGCTATACCCCGCGCGAGACCGACCTGGCTTACTCCACACCCCTTAGCTATAATGTACCACCCGACCAATATCGCGACCTGGAAACCATAGTGATAACGCCCTCAGGCAAACGCAGCGTGGTAACGCACACCATAATGTATAACAAGCAGCCATTGCCGCCAGTCAATTATACAGGGACATTAAGCGGCTTAAATTATAAGCTGTACACAGGCCTTTTTAACAGCGTGGGCGATATTGAAGCATCTGCGGCGGTTGATACCGGCATAGTAAAAAGCTTCAGCCCGGGAGCCATTAAAAAAAATACCCCGGCTTATGGTATAATTTATAGCGGTTTTATACGTATTGATAATAATGACGTGTATGGTTTTTCTACACAATCAGACGACGGATCGGAATTGTTGATAGATGATGTACCGGTAGTTGTTAATGATGGCAAGCATGGATTGCTTGAGCAGGGCGGCTCGGTACCTTTGCAAAAGGGTTTTCACCGTTTTACATTAAAATACTTTAATGTTGGGTCATCAGCCACGCTTCATGTATATTTGACCATACCGGGCAAGCCGAAAGGTGAACTATCTCCCGATGAAATGTATAATTAAGCAGATTTATAATATGGGTAAGCGTTATTATTTTTTTATGCTGATGGCAGGCTTTTTAGTAGCCGGGTGTGCCCATGAAGCCCCGAAAACTGTTGTTGCACCTGTCGTAGCGCAAAAACCGGCATTAATGGATCCTTTCAGGTATCATAAGCTGATTGAGGTTTCACCCGGCGAAGATTTTGACGTATTAAGCTGGGGCCGCGGTTCATCGGCCATAGGCTCATTCGAGATATTGCATTCCGATTCAGTTGACATGAAATATACCACCACTACCGGCGACCTGGAAGGCTCGATAGTAGATGTATACAATTCGGACATGGATATGGATGGTAACCCGGAAATACTGATACAGGCAAAGGCTAAGGACACCTCCAATTACGCCATTATATATGCTTTTGAGTTTAGCAACGGCAAGCCCCAAAAGCTGGATTTTCCAAAACTTACTTCATCGCAAAGAAAAGGTTACCACGGCGGCGACAATTTTTATATACAGGATGGCAAATTTATGCGCGAGTTCCCTATTTATAACGGCGATGGCAAAGACGCGAAACAAACCGGGGCAAAACGCATGCTGCAATATGGTTTACGCAATAATGAGTTTACTGTTAAACAGCTGAGTAAAGATTCAACTGACAACAACAAAACACCTGTTATACAGCAGGTTAATAGTATAGCAATTAAGAAGAGTACGGTTTCATCCGGTAGAAAAAAGAATTCATCCCAAAAAAGTACTTCATCAAAAAAGAAGAAACATAAGTCGGAGGAAAAAAAGACAACTTCACATAAGAAGAAGAAAAAACATCATCATAGCAACGAATAAACGCAACCGGATCTGCAGTTGAGTATTGTATCGCTTACTTTTTAACAGGCGCCGTATACCCACGTTCAATAAATTCCATAAAAGTTAATAAGGCACCCCAATGGTAAAAGCCATCGGCATTAGTCACGTCCGCGCCTACTCCTGTAATTGAGTTGTAATTTTCATAAACTCCGCCGTCAGCTTTCCAGTTTTTCATTAACAATGCCTTTGATTTGGTTATCAGGTCGGCACGGGCCGCTTCCAGGTCGTAATTTTCCATACCCATGTACACCAGGAAATTCATAGGCCCCCAAATACGGCCGCGCCAGTAGCTGTTATCCTTAAAACCGGTATCGTTACGGGCAATTGAGGGCATTACATATTCTCCGTAAAATTCGCGGGGGTTGTAATAATGTTCCTTTATCATGCGTTCCGCCTGTTGCTGCGTGCAGGCCCTGGCCAGCATAGGGTAAAAATTTGTGGGCGATAAGCGGTAACTTTTTACATTGTTATCCATCCGCCGGTTTAAAAATATGCCGGTTTTTTCGTCCCATAGTGTTGCCAGTTGTTTGGTGTAAAATAAAGCCCTTTTGTGAACTTCGTTGGCATCTGCCGTTTTACCCAATATAGTCGCCATTTCGGCCATAGAGTTGCAATCCATAATGTACAGGCTCAGTAGCCCAACATCGGCCAGTTGCATGGTATTGGTTTTGGGGTCGAACGGCACGTCATCATACATAGGCGAATTATCCAAACCCGACTCATATTTGGCTGCCTGCAGGTCGTGCTTATCAATACTCCGTAAACTATCGGAAACCGGTTCCGAGCCCCAGCATAAATAGCCATTCACATCGCGGTGTTTTGGCCACCAGCGGTTCCATGTAAGCAATTCATTATAAACTTCGTTCAAAAACCATTTCTCGTGGTATTTTTTGTAGATGTTGAGTATTACTGTACTGCCTATTGGCGGCTGCGACCTATCCCACGAGGTATTGCCAAACGGCGCCTGGTAATTGGGGATAAAGCCACCGGGTGTAATGGCTTTGGTTATCTCTATCGCGTTAGCATATGCCAGGTTTTTATTGAACGATGAAAGCATGTAACTGGCAAAATAAGTATCCCAGTCGAATAGTACAAAACCGCCCCAGCCCAGACTCCAGTTTCGACTAACCGGCGTTATAACGCGATGGTTTGGTGCATCGTAAATGGTATTCCAGGCCAGTATGGTTTGCATGGCTTTAAATGATTCGGCCATATCTCCATAACTGTCAACGCGCTTTTGCTGTTCGATGCGGCGCTTATCAATAACAGTCTTAATTTGCACTAATGTGCGTGCTTTGCCGGTGTATATGCCAAACTCTTGCTTTATCGCGTAAGTAAGGTGCGGCGAGGTGGTCACCGCATAAGCATCAGCAATTGGCAATGCGGTACAACTTACTGCAATTGTTTTACCGGCAAACCTGCCCATTAACTGTCCATGTTCCAAACCAATGATACCCTCGCGGCCCCATAATACCCCTGCTTCAACTATCAGCTGGTTTGTCGAACCTTTTATGGGTGTTACTAATATCAGTTCATCATCACCGTCGGTGGCCGTTTGTATTGATATTTCTTCATTCTTGTAATACAATAATAGACTGGTATAACTGCCATTGTCGCTGCGCAGCCCTAACTCAACTTTTTCGGGATGATGCAGGATATCAGATACCTTAATTACCTTTTTTAATATATCATCATCGGCCGGGTTATTCAGGCACAGGTTGATAGAAAAGCCCTGCGGAAGCAACACCTGCGATATCACACTGTTGTTATACCAGGTATTCCAGCCCGTAGCCAGTTTTTGCTGAAGCTGTTTATATTCGGCAGTCCTGATATTCCGCTGAACTGATTGCGCATTGGTAATAAAAGGGATGGTTAACAACCATGCAGACAGGAATAATGGTTTAATAAATTTCATGTAAGGCTGCAATTGGACGACAATAAAAATAAGCATTTCATCAACCTATCAGCATGGTTTTCAACAATATTTATTATAATTGAAAATATGCAAACGCAGAAGGAGATAACCGAAACCTATAATAAAGTGGCTGCTAATTACGCCGCGCACTATATAAATGAGCTTGATGGCAAACCGCTTGACAAGTTATTGCTGCGATATTTTGCCGAGGAAAACAAAAACAAAGGCGCCATGCTGGATATTGGCTGCGGCCCCGGCCAAACCACCAAATTTTTAACCTATAGCGGTTGCCAGGACATTACCGGCACGGATATATCCCCCGCCATGATCGAAAATGCCAAAAGTATTAACCCGGCATTAAATTTTGAAGTTGCAGATGTTTTGAATTTACCCTATGCCGATAATACTTTTGGGGCGGCAGTAGCATTTTATGCCATTGTTAATTTTGATTACCCGGCCATAAAAAAGGCGCTGAGCGAAATTAACCGGGTATTAAAAAGCGGCGGCCAATTCCTTTTCTCATTCCATACCGGCAACCAAATGGTGCACCTGGATGAATTATTGGAAGAACAGGTAAATATTGATTTCTATTTTTTAGATACCGAACGCGTTGTTGATCTTTTAAAAGAAACAGGTTTTAATGTAATAGATACGCTAATACGCTTCCCTTATAAACAAGAATTTCAAAGCAAAAGGGCATACATACTGGCGGAGAAAATAACCGCTTAACTCAAAGCAAACTCAACGGCTGCTTTTGAATGAATGGCCGTAGTATCAAATAACGGTATATCCACATCCTCACCGCTGATCAGCATTGGTATTTCGGTGCAGCCTAATATGATACCCTCAGCCCCTTTTTTCGCCAGTTTGTTGATCACGCCAATATAATATTGCTTGGTTTCCGGCTTTAAAATACCACGGCCCAGCTCTTCAAAAATGGTGTAATGGATATGGCCACGGTCCTCATCTTCCGGGATAATAAACTCGATCCCCTTTTCATGTAGCTTATCGCCAAAAAATTTACGCTCCATGGTAAACCGGGTGCCCAATAAGCCAACTTTTTTTATGCCTTTAGTTACAATGGCGTCGGCCGTTGCAGTAGCTATATGTATCACCGGGATATTTATATTTTTCTGCAGGCGGTCGGCAATTAAATGCATGGTATTGGCGCAAAGTACAATAGCCTTTGCCCCGCTCCTCTCCAAATTTTGGCTGGCGGCAGTAATTATTTCAAGGGTATTATCCCAATCATTGGCATCGTTGTTCCGTTTGATCTGGCCGTAATTTAACGAGTATATTATACACTCGGCAAACTCCAGGTCGCCAAGCTTTTCATTTATGCCCTCATTTATCAGCCGGTAATAATCAACCGTGGATACCCAGCTTGTACCGCCAACAAGTCCTAAAATTTTCATACGCGAAGATATTTAAAACTATTGTAACTAATATATGAGAATAGAATACGTACAGATGTGATATATTTTAAATAAAATCCCTAACTTTCCCTTACTCAATTAATTAAACCCGCTATGACCAAACCCGGTACGAAAAATAAGCTCGGCCTGTGGACAAGTACTTCGCTTGTTGTAGGCAATATGATAGGTGCCGGCGTATTTTTAATGCCCGCAGCCATGGCCTCATTTGGCAGCGTTGGCTTGCTGGGTTGGGTGTTCTCGGCTATTGGCTCATTTTTCCTGGCTAAAGTTTTCGCAAATTTGAGTAAACTGTTACCAAATGCAACGGGCGGCCCTTATGCCTATTCGCAAAGCGGCCTGGGCGATTTTGCGGGCTTTTTGATGGCCTGGGGTTATTTTATATCAAACTGCGGTGGCCTGGCAGCCATAGCCATTTCATTTGTAGGCGCGCTGAGTACCTTTTTTCCTATGCTCGCTACCAGTTCGGTTGCTGCGGTTTCTACTGCTTTGGGTGCGGTTTGGCTCCTTACTTACATTAATAGCCTCGGTGTTGTCACCACGGGTAAGGTGCAATTGGTTACCACAATTTTAAAAATAACGCCGCTTTTGCTGATTGCCATTGGCGGTTTATTTTTTATAAAACCGCAATATTTTTCACCTTTCAATAGCAGCGGCGGCTCGGTGCTTAGCGCTATCAGTACCACTGCCGCCATGACTATGTTCTCCTACATGGGTATTGAATGCGCTACTATACCCGCCGGCAGCGTCGAAAATTCAGGCAAAACCATTTCGCGCGCCACATTGCTGGGCTTATTTATTGCAGCCACCGTTTACATATTAGGCAGCGTAAGCGTTATGGGGGTTATTCCGGCAAAAACACTCGAACATTCTATCACACCTTATGCTGACGCCGCCGTTATCATATACGGCAGCAGCGCCCGTTATTGGGTAAGCGCCGGTGTGGCTATTGCCGCTTTTGGCGCGCTCAATGGCTGGATACTGGTACAAGGACAAGTGCCTTATGCCATAGCAAAGGATAAATTATTTCCTGCTGCTTTCGGCAGATTGAATAAAAGCGGCGCGCCGTATGTTGGCATTATCGCCAGTAGTTTATTGATTTCTGTTTTCATCGGCATGAATTATACTAAAGGGCTCGTTGAGCAATTCAAATTCCTGCTTTTATTTTCGGTACTAACATCACTGGTGCCTTTTCTTTTTTCCATGGCCGCATACCCACTTATCAGGGCCCGGAAAAATATTAGAACAGGCTGGGCTGGAGCTATTGTCCTTGCTGTTTTCGCCTTTGCGTACACCTTGTGGATGATAGGCGGCACTGGCCAGGAAGCCGTTTTTTATGGCTTTATGTTGCTGATGCTTAGCATACCCTTCTACATTTGGCTGGCCTACAAAAAGCATAAGGAGAGCGCCTGATCACAGGCCGCCCCCTTTCCTGTTTGAGGTATCATCATTATTAATATCTTTCCGGCTCTTTTTAATATCGCTTTTAAGCCTGCCAAAATTGTAGTTCAAACTAAAATTAAGCGACCTGTAATAGTATTGGTTGTTATCGATTTCCACAAAGTCGGGGCCGGTGGTTGTCGTAACTTTATTGCGGAATTTGGTAAATGGATTGTTAACGCCTGCCGAAAAAAACAATTTGTTTTTGATCAGCTCCTTGTTCACGCTCAGCGATGTGCCGGCATAAGCATTATTAATCGACTGTAAGCTGTTGGGGTTCCTGCTGGTGTAATCAAAATTAGCATTCGCGCTCCAACCATTATTAAAACGGAAACCGTTTGATACCGAACCGTGAAACAGTATCCTATCCAGTTTTGATGCGGCATCATCGCCGGTTCCATTAATAAATAGGTCCAACGTGCCTGCATTAATACTTAAATTATACAGCTTATTGGGTGAATAATTTATGTTCAAATTTAATTCAACGCCACCACCTTTGCCAGTATTTTGATAAGTAAGCGTGGTGATATGCGTGGCCTGGTCATAATGACTAACCTGCAGATCGAGATTATTAAAGAAATTATAATCAGACCCTATAAATATCAATAGTTTTTTACCGCCGGGTGAACTATACCCTGCTTGTATAATATTTATTGTCTCGGGTTGCAGGTTGGGGTTACCGCTGCTGATGACATCCGGGTTCGACCTGTCTACGAACGGGTTTAACCTGTAAATACTGGGCCTGCGCAGGCGCTGGGTAAAGCCAAAGCTAATGCCGCTGTTATCCTTAAATGTTTTATTAACAGCAACTGTTGGCACCACGTTAAAATAATGCTGGCTGGTTTTTGTCCCGCTCGATTCAAAGTCGGCATTAATATCAGTTTGCTCGGCGCGCAGCCCGGCATTAAAACTCCACGTTTTAAGGTTAAACTGGTACGAGTTGTATGCTCCAAATACATCCTGCGTATAGTTAAACATATCGCTCATAGCCGGGTCAACCAAAAATAGATTACTGGCCGAATCAAGCGAGCGGTATTCAAAATCACTTTTGCTGTTGCGCAAAATGGCTTTCACCCCCAGCTCCATATTTACCTTTTTTATTGGCGCCGCATAATCAACCTGGAACGTTTGCTCCTTTGAATCCTGGTTATTCAGTTGGTTATAATCCGGCGTGGGGTAATCAACCGGGTTGCTTATGTCTATGTTGGTATGGTCATTACTGCCATAATTGGAATATTGATAGGAAAATGTAAGCAAAGTATTTTTGTTCGATCTAAAACCCAGCTGGTAATTTAGCGCGGCATCAAAACCACCCCCATTGCCATGGTTATCGTTATTTAAATTATACGCTTGTAGTAATGCGCCGCCGCCGGTAAGTGATGAGGTTTGATAGGCCGAACCATTATACCGGTTGCCATTCACATTAAAACTACCCGATAATAAATTAAGCGTATCTATCTCATAACTTAACTCCGTACCTATATAAGCGTTTTTACTGTCCGACTTATTATACCCGCTTTGCGCTAAGTCCGATGGGCTTGTGCCTGTAGTAATGCGCGATACCGAATTATTTTCAAGGGGCTGATGGTATAAACTGCCTCCGTAATAACTATTTATGCCAAACTTGCCATCCTGCGCAGTAAATGAGCCGCCCACCCCCGGCCCGCCTTTCGGGAAGTTATCGTTAACATTTAAAGTCCCTTTATACCCGTCATTTATTTTTTTATTGGTGATAATGTTAATGATACCACCCTGGCCCTCCGCATCATATTTTGACGGCGGTATGGTGATCACCTCTATACGCACCACAGTTGATGCCGGCATACTACGTAATACTTCCTTCAAATTATTGGTCAGCATACCCGATGGCTTGCCGTTTATCAGCACTTTAAAGTTGCTGCTGCCTTTCATTTGCACATTATCATCCGCATCAACCGATAGGTACGGTATTTTATGTATCATGCTTAAAACACTGTTGCCTTTACTTTCCGGGTCGGCCTGCATATCGTAAATAATGCGGTCGGCCTTTTGCTGTACAATTGACCTGTCGGCGGTTATGGTTACTTCTTTAAGGTCTTTAGCGCGTTTGCTTAGTTCAATGGTCCCTATATCTTTATTCAGGTTATCCATATCGATATTTATAACTTTTAAAACGTAACCCGCCAAAACAATAACCAGGTGGTATTTTGCGATTTTCAGTCCTTCGAACAAAAATTTGCCGCCTTGCTTACTAACAACCGTTTTAAGCAGGCTGTCTTTATCTGTTTTCAAATTGAGCGTTACCAATTCAAGCGGCTGTTCGTTTACCGAATCTTTAACCATACCGTATAATTTGCCGGTGTTGTTTTGCGCTGAGGCGCTATGTATAACGCCGCCAAATAATAGGAACGATGTGGTGACGATGAGTATAATTAATTTTTTCATGTTATGAGTTTTTGGACAATAGAAATCCCCTTAAGCGAAAAACGCCTTTAAAAAATCTATTGAAATTTTAATGTAAACCCGGCCTAGCAGGTTAGCTAAGCCGGGTTGATCCGGTTATTGTTTTTGCTGCCGGTTGGTTATGGCATAATAGGTTAAAAACCCGGCGGCTATAAACATAGCCTCGAGGCCATAAGGTAACGACGAGCCGAACTCGTAAGGTATGTAGTTAATCACCACCAGGCCAAGCCCGCCGGCAAAAATAATACATCCCCATTTAAGCGTATCGTTACCCGTATTCTTAAGGTTTCTTAAAAACCCAAGGGCATCGTCGTTAAGTGGGCCCGAGTCGATGATGCGCTTTTTTAAGCGATAATTATACCAGGCTATAATAACCCAGGCAATTGTAATTACCATAACGGCAACTACCAAAAAAAATGCGATGTGCTGATCCATAATATATTTTTTAAATTTGATTAAATTTTCCATAGTAGTCAAATGCAATTAGCAACAGGTTGCAATTATTTTATTAATTTTTTCTGCAACCTTTATGGCGCAAGTGTTGACTAATGCTATATGTTTAACGAAAGGGAGGCTGTAACCAAAATTTTAAACGGTGATATGCGCGCGTTCGAACTTTTGGTAAAACAATATGAACGGCTTGTTTTTCATGTAATAAGCCGCCTTATACGCGAGCAGGAGGATATTGAAGATGTTTGCCAGGAAGTATTTATAAAAGTGCACAAAAGCCTGTTCAGGTTCAACTTTCAGTCGAAACTATCGACCTGGATAGCGCAGATCACCTATTTTACTGCTATAAATTACCTGAAAAAATACAGGACCGGACGTATAAGTGAATACCCCGACGATATTGAGAACTACCATTTTACAAACGATAACCCCGAGCAGCTGTTAACCAAAAAGGAAATAGCTAATTATGTAGAGGCCCTGATATTACAACTGCCCGAAAAATATAAAACGGTGATAACACTATACCACCTCAACGAGTTTTCGTGCGAGGAGATAGGTGAAATTACCGGCATGCCCGAAGGAACAATAAAGAATTACCTTTTTAGGGCGCGAAAATTGTTAAAGGAAAAAGTGGAAGTTTACCTTAAAAACGAAGTGATATGAAAAAGATGGATGATGCCGAACTGCAAAAATTGATGGAAGAACACAGGCTTTCATCAGTCCCAAAAACCGGCGGACTAACCGGCGATGATGCCAAAGCCTACCAGGTTTTGTTTGACGCATTGGATACCGACCCGCTGCAGGGCCTCCCCTATGATTTTTCGGCAAAGGTAACGCGCAAGGTACAAGCCGAAACCAAGCGCAACAGCGAATTAAAGTTTTACCTGTTTTCGCTGGGTGTTTGTGTAGCCATAATAGCTGTGATATACGGGTTAACCACCATAATGAAACCGGCTGCCGTTACCACTTACCTGGGTTTGTTAATACAATACAAATGGGCTCTGATTTTAATCGCGTTCAGCTTTCTGACCATTCAATATTTGGACCAGGTATTGGTGAAAGCTAATATTTTCAGAGGTCAGCATAAATAATCAGTTTATTGCAAAATAAGTATCTTATTTCCGTCTTTCCGTCTTACTGATAAAACCCCGCCCTGTTTAAGAGCGCTCCAACTGTATCCTGCGTCTGCCATGCTTTCATATAAAGGCTTATCATTTAACAATACTGCCGATGGCCTGGTTTTGAGTTTGATAATTTCGGTGCCGTAGTTATCAAACGTGCGGTAATAAACGCGAACTTTATTGGTATCGGTTGAGAATTCAACACTCAAATACTTTTTAAAATGACCCTTATAATCAGCCTGCTGAATTACCGAGGTGCTTGAAAGGATATGATCCTCTACAGGAGCCAATTCCGGGTAAGTAGCCATGGCCCTTAAATAGTGCCGCACATAATCACCGTAGCCATCCGTAAGCCAGGGTTCATCGGTAGGGAAACAGTTCATACCGTCAAAGTCAACGAAATAAGTGGCCCAGTTCAGTTCGTGTATATCGTTGGTGTACATACTCGAATCGCCTGTAAGCGAAACATACAGTAACTCGTCGGCCGCCTGCCTTGCGCTATGGCTATTGCCCGGCACCGGGTAAACGGATTGCTCGTTAGTCACCATTACCCCGTACTTTTTCCATTTATCATTCGCAAAATTGGTATGTACCCAATTAATAATGCTTTTTACCTGTGTTTTCCATTCGGGGAAATATTGCGGGTGCTCCATCATATAGCGGGCGCAGGTCATCGCGTTTATCTGGGTTTGGCTCCATTCACCTACATCTTCAAAAAACGGCCCCCACTTATTTGTTTGTACAGGGTATTTTATCAGCCACACTAAAATTTTATCAGCAGCAGTTTTGTAGGCATTTACATTGCCTTTCTTTAACTGTATCAAATCATAAAATAATTGCAGCGTTGGGGTTAAGTTACTGGTATAGCAAGCCGTATCGGTTGATTTGCCGCTTTTGCCATCCAGTTTAAGCATCACCGTTTTGCCGGTAAACACATTCACCTTAAATGGCAACGGGGAATGCTCATTATTCCCTGTTTTCACATTGGCGGCAAGCGTATTGGCAATTTTTACAGCCGCATCTAAAAACACAGGGTCATTTTTCATTTTATACACATGTACCAACTCCAACCCGAACGAACCCGCCTTATCAGGTTGTGCCACATCTTTGCCGTTACGCATATCGCCATCATACACCCCCGAGTAAATAAGCGTATTATACGGGAACGGAATATTTGGCCACTTACAATTAACCGGCGAAAGCCCATGCGTTAAATAATAACCCGCCAAAAAATAAATATTGGCTTTAACATGCTCATTGCCCGTATACGCATACCACAACCGCCACGATGATATGGCCATCATGAATTGATCGCCCCCAATACCGCGCGGGTCATCAATAGTAGGGTTATACACCTGGTGTTCCATGTAATAAGGCAAACCATCCGGGTCGCGCCGCATGTTTATCCAAAAATTCCAGATCATGTGCAGGTCATGGTCATAGGCTATGGCCGGGTCGGGGTTATACCAGGGCAATATATTACCGTCCTTATCAGTTTGTATCGGGTGATATTGCAATACTTCGTTTTGCTGCGCGAGAACTTTGTTAGCGAATGCAAGTAACAACAATAATAGCGTGAGTGATTTTTTGAGCATGTGGTTATAAATGGCTATTTAAAGTTAGTATATATTTTAATGTTAAATAAGTATTTTGCAGGGGATTAATAAATATGGAAGAAGAACAAATACGTGCAGCCCTTGATGCGCACTGGCAGGCTTCGGCAGCCGGCGATGCAGAGGCTGAACATGATATTTACGATGAAGATGCCATTTGTGATTACCCACAATCGGGCGAACGGATCCTCGGGCGCAGCAATTTGCAAGCCTTACGTAGTCATCATCCCGGTAAGCCCTCGGGTTTCAACGTCAGGCGCATTATCGGAAATGGCGACCTTTGGATCACCGAATATATAATTACCTACCAGGGCAAGCCAGCATACACCGTAAGCATTATGGAATTCCGCAACGGTAAGGTTGTGCACGAAACACAGTATTTCACAGACCCTTTTGATGCGCCGGAATGGCGAAGCCAATGGGTTCAGCAGATCGGGTGATACATAATTAACTAAACCACAGGAAATATTTGCATTTGACCGGGAAAACATATTATTATAATTTTGTATATTGTACCAAATGGAAAAAGCAGAAAAATCCAAAGCGGAACCCGGTAATTTCATCATTCTGAATGAAACAGAACGGTTGAAAAGGGACATTTACCGCTCCGATATGGAAAAATTCAAGCTATTTACACAAATGCTGCGTACCAACGTGTTATTGAAAAAAGCAGTTATTCGTCATAAATAATGTATGGATATTTCAGACGATGAACTACTAAAGTTTTGGCGAAGCCTTTATGAGAATCAGGTAAAATATATTATGGTAGGTGGCTTTGCTACCCGCTTTCACGGCTTTAATCGTAATACCGATGATTTGGATATATGGCTTGATGACACCCTGCAAAATCGCAAGAATTTACGAAAAAGTTTTAAAGAGTTAGGATATGGCGATTTCCCATCTATCGAAATAATGGAATTTGTACCGGGATGGACAAGTTTCTATATAGATAACATGATAGAGTTAGATATCATGACCAATATGAAGGGATTGGAAGATCATACCTTTAATGAGTGCATGGAGATAGCTTCAGTTGCCGAATTGGATGGGGTGCCTGTCCCATTTTTGCATATAAATCAACTCATACTGAATAAAAAAGCTGTTAATCGCCCTAAAGATCAGGTGGATGTATTGGAACTTGAGAAAATAAAATCAATACGAGAGGGAAATAACTAAATTTCTTTTTTCTACAAAAAAATCAAAAAGCCGCTAACTTATTCAGTTAACGGCTTTTTACTCACTGTGCGGAACCTATGCAGGAGTTAGAACACCTTGAAGATATTTTATTGATAATCAGCAAAATATCAAAATCTGATAATTAAGTGTTAAACTATTCGCAGTCCATATCTATTTCAATTCCTCCATTTCTTGGAGTAAGTCTCCGGCCCGTTCGCTCTCTCCGTCCTTGCTGTCTTTGATTTGTACAACTAAAGACTTTATTTGTTTATAGTATGCTTTTCGTGTCGCAAGTTCAGTTTTAGCGTCAAAATCATCACCTTGCCCCAAATAATATATTGCCAAACCCTCTCTATGTTCATTATGGCTTGCTAAAGCATCTTTTAAAGCATTTAATTTAGTCCAAGTAGATTTGTTACGTGTCCACCATTGATTAGCTTTATAAGCCAATAATAGCCTGTACCTTATCATAAGTCCTCGTGATGTTGTATCCTGATAATTAATATCATGATAACCTTTATTAAGATAATTTTGATAGTCCTTTTGATGGAGTGCTAAAAGCGCTTTTTCATCAATAGGCAATCTCGTTAAATAACCAAAGTCTTGAAATGTAATTTCTTCAAGCACCCAAGCCGCCCTAACGCTTATCCAGTCTATATCGTAATTTACAATATATCCGTGTCCATAAAACTTTTTAGCTCCTGGATAGATAAGATCAGCGGTATTAACCAATTTCACATATCCTGTATCTTTCAGTAATGATATTAGTTTGGGAATGGATTCCTTTTGGTATTTAAGTAGAATATCATTTTTAGCCTGAAACACTTTACCACATTCAGCAGATCGTAATCTTTGAATACACGTATCCAATTGTGCCTGAGCCCGACATATTGTACAAGCCAATGTTAAATAAAATATAAATATTAAGGTTAGGTTTTTGGGCATGATACACTATTCGATAATTCTAATATACGATATTGATACAAATATTAAATAGCAACAGGATTTAAATAGGATTTTGCCTTTGGCCAACGGGGAAGTTTTAAAAAACTTCCCCGCCGGTTCCGGCTTTGGTCAATATGTGCGGAAGAAGGGACTCGAACCCCCACGCCTCGCGGCGCCAGATCCTAAGTCTGGTGCGGCTACCAATTACGCCACTTCCGCATTAGGATTTTTGTGAGGTGCAAAGATAGACTAAAATGCCAAACAATAAAATTTATTTGGCGATCGGTCACTAAGTTAATGATTCTATGAGTGATAAAAAGTATGCAGGCGACTGTAACAGTCTGCTGCCGTACCATGAGAACATTTCACCGTCAACCAATATTATTTTCGCATTGGGTAGCATCGCTTTAAATTCTTTGGTATGCTTATCACCAAACGGGTATGGCTCTGACGACAGGAAAACAATATCGGGATTGGCCGCAACCAACATTTCAGCATTTACTTCCGGGTAACGGGGACTATCAAACACATTTGTTAAACCGCATCGTTGCAACATGCTATCAATAAACGTATCGTTGCCGGCCACCATGTACGGCTTTCGCCAAATTAAATACGCTACACGCATGTTCAACGGGGTTTTAATTAACTTATCAAATTCAAGGCTTATAGCGCGGCCTAGCGTCAATGCTGCCGTTTTATGGCCGACTACCTCTCCTACGCTCTTTATCATGCTCACAGCGCCCTGCAGGTCGTTTATATCGCTTATCCATACCGGGCATATGTTCATTAGCTCCTCAATCTGTGCGCGTTCGTTTTCTTCTTTGTTGGCAATAATAAGGTCGGGTTGTAATTGACGTATCAGCGGTATATTCAATTGCTTGGTGCCGCCCACTTTTATTTTGGTTGTTACTTTGTCGTGCGGATGGGTGCAAAACTTGGTTATGCCGATGATATTTTTATCCAAACCGAGGTAGAACAATAGTTCGGTTTGTGATGGAACAATGGAGATTATCCTTTTGGGGGCATGCGCCATATTCACCTCGCGGTTCAACTGGTCATAATAGCAAGGCATTAAAACGCGTTCTTGTTTTTCTTGAATGAGCCAATCGCTGTAAGGAAGGTAATTTTAAGGTCGAGCAGGAATGACCAGTTCTCCAGGTACCAAACATCAGCTTCAACCCGGGCAAGCATATCTTCGGTGCTTTTTGTTTCGCCACGCAGCCCGTTTATTTGTGCCCAACCTGTAATGCCCGGTTTTAAAAAATGCCTTACCATAAAAGTATCTATCAGTTTTGCATATTGTTCGGTATGGCTTATCATGTGAGGGCGCGGCCCTACTACCGACATATTTCCTCTGAGCACATTAATAAACTGCGGAAACTCGTCCAGGCTCATCCGCCGGATAAAGGCGCCGATCTTGGTTATGCGGGCATCATCACGTGTCGCCTGTTTTTTATCCGACTCGTCATTGATCCTCATACTCCTGAACTTGTAGCACTTAAATGGCTTGTTATCGCGGCCCGATCTCATCTGTACAAAGAAAACCGGACCTTTTGATTGCAGCTTTATGAGCAGCGCCAATACCGGCACCAACCAGCTGAATACAAATACGATCACAAATATGGAAAAGCAAATATCAAACAACCGTTTTATAAACCTGTTCAGCATGTTCTCAAGCGGTTCCGGCCTTACCGATATAACCGGGATATGCCCAAAGCTTTCAATTGATGTCGACTTTTTCGCGTAATCAAAATACTCTGGCACAAATTTAAAGCGTATCAGGTTTTTATCCGCATCCAACATCAGTTTGGTTATTTCGCCCGCTTTTGAATTTGGCAGGGCACAAAATATTTCATCTATTCTGTTGGTTTTTACATAACTTATGCACTCGTCGATCGGGCCCAGGTACAAATGTTTGTCGTTAACAGATTCAGGTTCATCATTAAAAAAACCTATTAATTTGTAACCACGCTGCTTATTTTGAATGAAGAAGTTGTAAAGGTCATACCCCACGCGGCCCCCGCCCACCACCACCACACTGCGGGTATCGTACAACGATTTTCGCCTTTTTTTCCGTATGCCCAAAAACACCAATTTCCAAAAGCCTAATAAAAACCCGAACAAGGCCAGCGAATAAAACAAATACTCCCGGGTAACGAAATATGGCTTGGTGCCAATAAGTATAATTATGGTGAAGCAAATAAAGCTCACAAAGATGGAATAGGTTTTAATAACCCCCTGGTACGTTTTAATTGAATCCTTATTTAATACCTGCTCATAAAGTCCGGTTATGTTGGCAGCCAGCAACCAGATAAGGTTAAAAACAAGCACAATAGGTAAATAAGTGCGGTTATTGATCTGGAAGAAGGTACCATTGTCAACAATAAAGTATGAAATTACCATGCTTATATTAAGAATAATATAATCAGTGGCAACGTTAACAACCTTTATAAAAGCAGCGTATCTGTGGATCATGTTCTTATATTACCTAACCAAGATCATAGATCGGCTAAAAGCTCCGGCAAAGAATTTTTATAAAAATTTACAATAGAAAATTAATTAGTCCTGGAAACCAGCGTACAACAAATTTAAAAAATTACAGCTAACTTTCTAATAATATTGGGAAAACCTAAAAATAATATTTGTAAAATCCCGGTTACTTTCCTTTGCGCTGAAACATCACTTTAACGGTTTTAAGGATAATGTTCAGATCGGAATTGAGACTGATGTTTTCGAGGTATAGCAAATCGTAACGCATGCGGTGGCACATCTCCTCAACGTTTTCGGCGTAGCCATAGTGTACCTGCCCCATTGAAGTTATGCCCGGTTTAAGATACGACAGTTTTTTATAGCTGGGAGTTCTTTCCAATATCTTTTCAATAAAATGCTGCCTTTCGGGGCGGGGGCCTACTACCGACATTTCTCCTTTTAATACATTCCAAAACTGGGGAGGATAATTATCCTCCCCCATTTTGTTATGCGTTGATCATGCGTGCTTGATAATTGAGGGCCAAATTTTTCGGCGTCAACATACATGCTTCTAAACTTATAGATGTAAAATGGCTTGTGATTGCGCCCCATTCGTTGTTGCTTATACAATGCAGGCCCCGCTGATGTAGCCTTCGTTACTATATATAATATCATAAATACAGGCGCGCCCATAACTAACGTGACCAAGGAAAATACGATATCAAAACTGCGCTTTAATATCCTTATTTTTAAGCTTATCCCGGGCTGCGACGTTATCTGTAATATGGGAACATTATTGTAATTTAAAAGATGAGCGTAATTTTTATTAAGCACAAGATCTGATACCACGTTTATCTTTATAAGATTAACGTTCCCAAATTCTATTAAGCTATTTAATAACTCTTCGTCAATATTTTTATAACAAATAAATACTTCATCAGGGCTTTCAACCAACAATCTCTCGGCCAATGTATCTACCTGGGCTTTATTTATATCGTTTTCCGAAACAAAATCTATCAGGTCGTACCCATATTCAGGGTGCTGGGAAAATGAATCAACCAGCCTGGCTGCTATGTCGCCATCACCTATTATAATGATCTTTCGGTGATTATATCCCTTTTTGCGGATATGGTCGAGAAAAAAGAACAGCGCCGATCTTTGTATAATAATAAATAAGAAGAACAGAGAATAACTAATCATCACCTCTGACCTCGATGTGATATTTATTTGTAGGAAGAATATAATGCCCAGTACTAGTACTAAATGATAAATCAAGGTTAACAAAAATCTGTTAATATTATCTTTAAGCAGCAAAGGGCGTTTTACTTCATAACTTTTGGTTACCAATGCAACCAGCATCCATGAAATATTTACGATAAAAATAAAAGCGGGTGTATTTTCAGGTCTTAATGAGAAAAGCGTAATAATGTGCGAGTTATACAACGCTATGTTCAATAACAACATGTCGCACAAAAATACAATACCTGGCAAAAACTTCGAATAACGTGCAGACATGGGGTAATTTTAGTAATTAATTTTTGATTATAAATTATTTATAGTTAAATAAATTGTAAAAATTTTGTGCTATTTAAAGCAGATTGATATCAGTATACCAAAATTTATGCCACTAATGCAAATATTTTTATTTTAACTTAAAAAGGCTTTTTGTTATTGTATAAATATTATTTTTAATAATACATACCTGTTGCCAGGTAGTTTCTTACGTAATCATTTACACCATCTTCGAGCGAATAGAATTGTTGTGTGTAGCCTGCGCTATACAGTTTTTCCATATTGGCTTCAGTGAAATATTGATATTTATCCCTTATATCTTCAGGCATATCAACAAATACAATTTGGGGCTCCAGGTCGAGACCCTTAAACGTTGACGATGCCAGGTCATAAAAGCTGCGGGCATGGCCGGTTCCTAAATTATAAATACCATTTTTTTGAGTTGTCCATTCGTCATCCGCCATGCTTACCATCATCCAGTACATCACTTTCAGCAGGTCTATCACATAAACAAAATCGCGCAACTGCTCGCCGTCTTTAAAACTCTTCCGATGGCTTTTAAATAGTTTAACCAGTCCATTTTGTTTAATTTGAT
>Ga0206882_1055_pt1 | contig 24456 bp, 20 predicted proteins | sample Alteio_BWOrgCont_4_FD_152908 | JGI IMG/M metagenome (GOLD analysis project Ga0206882, IMG submission 152908) | Enriched cells from forest soil in Barre Woods Harvard Forest LTER site, Petersham, Massachusetts, United States -... | ecosystem: Environmental > Terrestrial > Soil > Temperate forest > O...
TGTTCCAGCAAAACCACGGCGTGGGCCGAGGTATCCTTACTGTAGCTTTTCATGCCCAGGTCTTCTTGCGTAAATGTTCCGAAAGGGAAGTCCTGCGCTTTAGCGGTAATGCTTAACACGCAAAATAACAGCAGGAACAATAAAGTTTTTTTCATATATGTTAAATTGATCTAAGGGTGGTTGAAAATAGGAATAATAATGCTTTTTCAAAAAGATTTAAAATTATTGTGACCAATGTTTATTTATAGTTTTGCACCTTTGCAATCCTGAATAAAAAAGATAATGAAACTGAATTTAAAACGACCGCTGGCCTTTTTTGACCTTGAAGCCACCGGTGTAAATATAGGTGCTGACCGTATTGTTGAAATATCGGTTATTAAGCTAAACCCGGATGGGAGCGAAGAGGTAAAAACCTGGCGCGTACACCCGGAAATGCCCATACCGCTTGAATCGTCATTGATACATGGTATATATGACGAGGATATAAAAGATGAGTTCACTTTCAAGGAACTTGCCAATGATGTGGCTGCTTTTATAGCTGAAAGCGACCTGGCGGGTTTTAATTCGAACAAGTTTGATATACCGATGCTGATGGAGGAGTTTTTGCGCGCGGATGTAGTATTTGACCTTGATAACCGCCATTTTGTTGATGTGCAGAATATTTTTCACCAGATGGAGCAGCGCACATTAAAAGCCGCGTACCAATTTTATTGCCAGAAAGATATTATGAACGCCCACAGTGCCGAGGCTGATACCCGGGCTACCATGGAAGTTTTGCTGGCGCAGATAGCCAAATACGAAAACCAGGAATGGGAAGATAAAAAGGGAAATAAATCGATACCTGTAACGAATGATGTTGAAGCCCTGCACAAATTCACCAACCTGAATAAGCCGGTTGATTTTGCCGGCCGGATGGTTTATAACGAGCAAGGTGAAGAGGTGATAAACTTTGGCAAGCATAAGGGTAAAAAAGTAGAAGATGTGTTTAACGCCGAGCCCAGTTATTATTCGTGGATGATGCAGGGTGATTTCCCGCTATACACAAAACGAAAGCTGGAGGAAATATACACCCGTTTTAACGCCAAAAAAGTTGCCGAAAGGCAGGCGAAAGCCGCGCAATCAAAGCCGGCAGAACCCGCTGCCACAGCGCCAAAACCTGAATATCAAAAGAAGGAGTTTACCAAACCCGACCATACCCGCACACCGCAACTAAATAAACCCTACAAAAAACCCGAAGAACCCGCAAAGCCTGTTGATGATGATATGCTGCAGCAGTTGGCTATGAAGTTTAAGAAAGGTTAATTAGAGGTTAGAAATTAGAGGCTAGTTGAGTTTCTTAAAACTAATCTCTAACCTCCAATCACCAATTAACTATTCTTCAGAAACTCAATATTCCTTTTCAGCCCCGCGAATTTGGTGCGTTTTACGGCGGAGGTTTTGAATACTTCTTGAAATACGTCGTGGGTGATGTCTTCCCAATCCTTTTGATTTATGTTCAGCAGTTCGGGGTGAGGTTTGAAAGCCGGCTCAGTATGCAACACCGAGAACTTGTTCCAGGGGCATACATCCTGGCATATATCGCAGCCAAACATCCAGTTGTCCATTTTGCCTTTGAATTCGGCAGGAATCTCGTTTTTGAGCTCGATGGTTAGGTATGATATACAGCGGCTGCCATCAACTACGTAAGGCGCTACGATGGCTTCGGTAGGGCAGGCATCCATGCAGCGGGTACAGGTGCCACAATGGTCGGCGGTAGGTTCAATGTCATATTCCAGCTCGAGGTCGACTATCAATTCGGCCAAAAAAAAGAAAGAGCCTGTTTGTTTATTAATAAGATTGGCGTTTTTGCCTATCCAGCCGAGGCCGGCTTTTTTTGCCCAAACTTTATCCAATACCGGGGCCGAATCAACAAAGGCGCGGCCGTTAACTTCACCTATTTTTTGGTTGATGATGTGTAGTAGTTGCTTTAGTTTATCTTTTATTACATGGTGATAATCAGCACCATAAGCGTATTTTGACAGCTTGGGTGCAAGGCCGTCGGCCTGGTTATCTTCGGTATAATAATTAAGCCCTAAAGAAATAACCGAGCGCGCGCCATCAACCAATAAACGCGGGTCGAGGCGTTTATCGAAATGGTTTTCCATGTATTGCATTTCGCCGTGCATGCCTTTTTTTAGCCAGGCTTCGAGGCGCGGGGCTTCCTCTTCCAAAAAGTCTGCTTTGGCAATACCGCAAAACATAAAGCCCAGGTTTTTGGCTTCGGTTTTTATTAAATTGGTGTATGCCTGTTTGTTAAGCTCCATTTGTGCAAAGATAAGGGTTTTTGTCATCCTGAATGACAACCCAACATGTCATTTCCATCCGTTTTCAACGGAAGTAAAAATTTAGCACAATAATCAAAAAAATACAGTCCGAGATAAATTAATAAATGTGAAGTTAAAAATGAAACGATTTTTGGGTTTACACTTTTTTAAGCAAATATTTTATAAGGTGTTGATTATTAAATATTTACAAAAAAATTACTTGAAAATGTGTAAACCTTTGTCAACCCTGTAATTTAAATGATGTAACGTCCTAAAATAGTCAACCTATTTTAGGACGTCACATTGTTGAGGGGCTTAAAAGCTGCCTCTTACATTTTTTCCGAAGCTTTTTGCTGTCCAGTAGCCGCTATCCAGTATGCGCCTAACGGTCATGAGCGGATCGCCGGGGTAGCGCTTGTCAGCCAGCTGGAAAGCCATCTTAAAGCCGTGTTTCCTCAGTTCAGGCAGGCTGTTCTTGTTCCAGATACCGTATGGGTAGGCAAAGTAGTCCATTTTTTTGCCGGTGATTTCTTCGAGTTTTTTAGTGGGTTTGTCAATTTGAATTACCCAATCATCCTTTTTAGGGTTGGGGTCGTGTTTGTATTTGCTTACCATGTGGTGGTCCCAGGTATGGCTTTCAATAACGTTGCCTTCGTCCGACAGTTGTTTAACCTGAGCCGAGCTCATGTAATGCGGGCGGCCTAATGATACCGTCATGATAAAAAATACGCCTTTGAAGCCGTATTTTTTCATTTCGGGGCGGGCTATTTGAAATTGGTCGAGGTCGGTATCATCAAACGTGAGCATGATAGGTTTGCTGGGCAGCGGGGTACCTTTGGTGAGGTAATTATATAGCTGATCGGGCAGTATGGTGTGGTACCCGCTGTCGGCCAGCATTTTAATGTGCTCGCGGAATGACGCCGGGGGAATGATGTAATCTTTTGCGGTTTTGGAATCGGTAGGGCGCCAGTCGCGTATTTGGTGATAGCAAACGATGGGCACCTGTTTGCGGGCCATTATAGCAGCGGTGTTGCCTTGTGCCTGTACGGCAATTGTTCCTAATAAAGCTAATGACAGGGTGGAAAAAAGTTGTTTTAACATGGGGTATGAGATGTTTTAATGGTTAATAACACGGGCTAAAGTAATAAGTTTCTATAGGATGTTAATGTTAATTTATAAACAATTTAACATTGAGGGGTGGTGAATTATTGCGCGGTGGAAAATAAAACTTACGAAGCCGTGAAGACTTCGTAAGTTAATTGCAAGGGGATGAGTTAATTGCAGGCGGGTTATAATACTATGCGTTTTCCTTCTTGTATGGAGCGTTTGGCGGCGTCGAGTATTTGCATTACTATGATATTGTAATTTAGGGACGACTGGTCGTCGGTGCCTGAAATTTGGTGGTGAAGCACAGCGGTCAGGTAAACAATGGGATCGTTAATGGGGGCAGGTAATGAGGGTACATCTTTAGCGCCTATGATCTTTTCGCGCATGCGGCTCACGATGTGGCTGGTATCAAGCGCATGCAGGTAGCCTGTTTCACCAAATACTTCGAAGTCTTTGATGGAGAACGGCCAGTTCCACGAGCCTTCAATTTCGCCGGTTGCGCCTTTGTATTCGACTATTATTGTGGCATCGTCCTCAACTTTAGGGTAAATCTGTGGTTTGTAGTGGCGGGCTATGGCGGTAACAGCTATAGGGCGTTCGCCATGCATCATCCAGGTCATTTGGTCGGCGCCGTAGCAGCCGAAATCATTGAGGGCGCCCGCGCCATTCAATACCGGGTCGGTTAGCCAGTCTAAGAATTCCTGGCTGCAGCCAATTTCCTTGGGGCCCTGGTGGCCGTCGTGCGCTACCATGCGTTTTATGGAGCCGATGGCGCCGCCATTTACAGTTTTATATATGTCGTTGGTTGACTGGTACCAGGTGGTTTCGTAATTCACTAAAAATACGGTATGGAATTTATGAGATAACTCCAGTATGCGGTTTGCCTGTACCAGGGTTGCGGCCATAGGTTTTTCAACCATAACCGGAATACCAAGCGGGGCGCATACTTCAACAATATCCACGTGGTTGGCGGCGGCGTTGTAGCCTAAAACAGCGTCGGGGTGTTTTTTAAGCACCATTGTTTTTAGGTCGGTGAAGAACAGCGAATCGGGGATATGGAATAGTTTGCCAAATTTTTGCCACAGGGCTTTATTTGGTTCGGCTATGCCTACAATGTTGGCTTTGCCATCGCGATAGCGGCTTAAAATACCGTATACGTGGTTGTGGTTTAAGCCGGCTACAGCCAGCCTTAAGCCCGGCTGCTCCTGTGCATTTGCCGTATAGCAGCCCAATAAAACGATTAACAAGCTGGTTGCGCGGATGAACTTTTTCATGATTCTCATAGTGATTTTAGTTGATATTAAAATAGTGATGGGTTACCGCCCAATTTTATGCGGCCTACGTGCTTATAGGCGCTTTCGGTAGCTTCGCGTCCGCGGGCAGTGCGCATCAGGAAGCCTTCCTGTATCAAAAAGGGTTCGTAAACTTCTTCAATAGTGCCTTCTTCTTCGCCCACGGCGGTGGCTATGGTTTTAAGGCCCACAGGGCCGCCCTTAAACTTATCGATAATGGTAAGCAGTATTTTATTGTCCATTTCATCCAGCCCGTGCTCATCAACATTTAGGGCGTTGAGGGCATATTTGGCAATTGCTGTATCAATGTTGCCGTCGCCTTTTATCTGGGCAAAGTCGCGGGTGCGGCGCAGCAGGGCGTTAGCGATACGCGGGGTACCACGGCTGCGGCGGGCAATTTCATACGCTCCCTCATCGCTTATGGGTGTTTTCAATATGGATGCCGAGCGCAATACTATGGTCGTTAACAGTTTGGCATCATAATACTCCAGCCTTGAATTAATACCAAACCTTGCGCGCAGGGGCGAGGTAAGCAAGCCGGAACGCGTGGTAGCGCCAACGAGTGTAAATGGGTTTAATGATATTTGTACTGAACGGGCATTGGGGCCACTCTCCAGCATAATATCTATCTTGAAATCCTCCATTGCCGAGTACAGGTATTCTTCAACCAGCGGGCTTAAACGGTGTATCTCGTCGATGAATAAAATATCGCCTGTTTCAAGGTTGGTGAGCAATCCTGCCAGGTCGCCGGGTTTATCGAGCACCGGGCCTGAGGTTATTTTTATGCCGACGCCCATTTCATTGGCGATGATGTAGGATAGGGTGGTTTTGCCCAATCCCGGGGGGCCATGCAGCAAAACATGGTCGAGCGCCTCGCCGCGCTGGCGGGCGGCCTGCACAAATACTTTTAAATTGGTTAATATTTTATGCTGACCGGTAAAATCCTCAAATGCCTGTGGGCGCAAAACTTTTTCAATATCACGTTCGGCAGGAGAGAGGTGTTCGCGGTCGGGATCGAGGTGCTCATTCATTACCAACGAAATTAGCTATTATTTCGAATTTCGGATGTTCGATTTCGGATTTATTTAATTTGTTACAAGGGTAATATCCAACTTTTGATTTTGCTAAATTCGAAATTGAACATCCGAAAGTCCTCACCCCTCGGGATATTTCCTGAAAATACTGTTTATCTTCATTTGTATTACACCCCAAAATGCTTCCTTGAATATACCGGTCGACATTTTTGAGGTACCGGCCGTACGGTCGGTGAATATAATGGGTACTTCAACCAGTTTAAAGCCATGCTTTATGGCGGTATACTTCATTTCTATCTGGAAGGCATAACCTACAAATTTTATCTTGTCCAAACTTACTGTCTCTAAAACCCGGCGCTTGTAGCACATAAACCCGGCTGTGGAGTCCTGCACATTTATCCCTGTTATAAAGCGTACATATACCGAAGCAAAATAGCTCATCAGCACCCGGCTCATGGGCCAGTTGACCACATTAACCCCGTTTATATAACGCGAACCGATAGCTGCATCAGCGCCGCCGGCACAGACTTCGCGCAGGCGCAGCAGGTCGTCCGGATTGTGCGAAAAATCGGCATCCATTTCAAAAATGTAGTCATATTGCCTTGCCACGGCCCATTTAAAGCCGTGGATATAAGCGGTGCCCAACCCTTGCTTGCCGGTGCGCTCTTCGATAAACAGGCGTTCGGGGTATTCATTTTGCAGGCTTTTTACAATTACATTGGTACCATCGGGCGAACCATCGTCAATAATGAGTAAATGGAAATCGTGTGGGATGGAAAGCACTTTACGGATCATCCGCTCAATGTTTTCCTTCTCATTGTACGTGGGTATAATAACTACGCTATCGGGCACTTAAAAAATGTTAGGTTGGGTTTTTGTCATAAAACGTCAAAAGTACAGCGATTTTGTGATGTATAAAAATAAAAAAACAGGAGAGTTTTAAGCTTCCTGTTTTTTTATGTGATCATTTTACTATTTACAATTCATTTGTATCGGCAATGATCTTGTTTTTATCTGCGTCATCAATGTAAGGGTTAAGAATATAATTGTGCTCCTTAAGGCGTGGCGAAACAAACATAAAGGCTACCACAAATACCATAATGAACGCGACAAAAAACCAGTAGTAACCGGCTCCTGCCAGGTAAGGTGCGAAATGGCCCTTATTGGCGATGTAGCCGTTTACGCCCGAGGTAATATAATTACCCAATGAAACCACCAATAACCAAATAGCCGTCATGGTGCTTTTCATTGATTTTGGGGAGTGGGTGTAAGCGTACTCAAGGCCTGTAATAGATACCAGAACTTCGGCAGCCGATAACACGATGTAAGCTAATACCTGCCACCATACTGAAGGTGTACCCCCATGGTCGATACTTGTTTGAATAAGCGCGATAATAACAAAAGTAAGCGCAGTTAACACCAGGCCGGTTCCAAGGCGTCTTAATGGTGTGGTTTTTAAACCGATCCGGTCAAAGAAAGGATAAACCCAGTAACCGAACACCGGAATAAATATGAGCAGGAATATGGCATTAACGGTTGATATTTGCCCTGCAATTATAGTGAACTTATAAAAGCCCAGGTTAATGGTGCGGTCGAGACTTTTAGCCTGTAAAACCCATTCAGAAAGGCATTGATCCCACACGGCCCAAAACGCCAGGGCGAAGAAAAACACCGCCATTACGCGGTAAACTGCTTTTACACCATCAACCCTTTCAGGGTTATGCGCTTCCTTAGCTACATCGAGCCACGATTCGCCCGGTTTTTTACGGCCAAGATGGGTGAGTGCGTAAAAGGTAATAAACACAAAGTTGTCGCGGTTAACACCTGATGGCGGCACACGTACATACATTTTGCGGCCCGAGAAGAAGATGATAGTAGCCAAACCCATTAAAATACCCGGGATACCAAATGCCCATTTAGCGCCATAGTTTTGGTATACATAAGGGATCAGCAATGTTGACAATACAGAACCGGCATTAATGCTGAAATAAAACCAACCATAAATTTTTGATAACAAATCCTGGTTTGATGCATCGAACTGATCGCCCACGTTGGCCGATACGCATGACTTTATACCGCCCGCGCCAATAGCTACCAGCACCAGCCCGAATGTAAAGCCGCTCAAACTTGAGTCGAACATGGACAGGCATAAATGCCCCATACAATAAACTATGGATATGTACAAGATGATCTTGTATTTGCCTGTAAACCAATCTGCCACTAAACCACCAACAAAGGGGAGTGCGTAGGCCACGGTAACAAACAGGTGCGACATTTGGTTGGCCTTAGCATCGGCAATGGTGGATAAGGCTTTGCTGGCAGTAGGGTTGTAAAACTGGGCAACCAAAAAGGTAACCAATATGGAGCGCATGCCATAAAAGCTGAAACGCTCGGCCGCTTCATTCCCAATAATATAAGGGACTGCTCTGGGGTATCGTGATTTTGTTTGAGGGGCTACTACTGCAGCCGGGTTAATTTGGGTCATAAAATCAGTTAATGTTCGACTAAAATACTATTATTCTGTTAAATCAAAATTTTATATCGAAAGTATTACGCACAATAAGGCTAATATTTTGATAATGAGGCTAAAATGGCGGTTTAATTTTTATTATTGATTATCAGCCCGGTCAATATCGGCTGGTTTTTTTGGGTCGTTATATTCCTTGTCCTTCTCTTCGGGCACGTTGCGCATATCCAGGTTTTCCACCAGTTCCCAGCGTCCGTTTTTCAAGCGGTAACCGTCATAACTCAGGTCGGGCCCATAGGTTTCGGGCATGTTTTTCTGTTTATTATCGGGCGGCGAAAGGTGGTCGAATACAATGAGGTGTTCATCGGGCACGTACCTTAATAGCATTGATGCCTGCCGTGTATATTCAAATATTATGCGTTTATGGTTACGGCTGTTATCAAAAACACCCATACCAAAAACAGGCTTATCGTTTTTGAACGAGAGCACTTCGATCACCTTTTTGGTCGACTTTACGGTATAGCCCTTCCAGCCCAGCAACATATAATAAGGTTTATCGGCAGCAACACGTACAATTTTATAATACTGCGCGCCATACCACTTGGTATTATCGGTCACGGAATCTTCGGGGTTTTTCAACAGAGGCGAATAATCTTCGAGCGGGAAAAGTTTTAAGCTGCCACCGGTGTTTATTTGTACTGCGCCGTAAAAACGATAGCTGCCATCGTCATTCATTACATGCCAGCTTAATATGCGGAAACGGTTGTCCGGCGCATTAATAATGCTGATGCTTTTTACCGAATCGAAGCCGTAAAGGAATGAGTTTGGTATTTTTAGGGCTGAAACCAGGGTTTTAATGAACGCGTAGTTGGCATTTTTACGTTCCAGGTCCTGGTCGCCATTTACAATTTTACGGCCAAGGCTGGTAAGGCTATCCTCAAACATTCTTAACTGGCGCTGATTACTGCTTTCGTCGGAATGCTGGGCGACAGCGGTACCGGTTATTAAGAAGAAGGAAAGAATAAAAAGCAAATGCTTCATAAATTGTGTTGATTATAGCCTCCTAAATCCTCTTCAAAGGCGAGGATTTAATTTAGTGCTTCGGATCTTCTAAGTTTTCCGCTTCAATAATAACACAATTAACGCAAATTTTCGATAACAATTGCACTCGCACCGCCGCCGCCGTTACAAATTCCTGCTGCGCCGTATTTTCCATTGTTTTGCTGCAACACGCTAAGCAATGTAACTATAATGCGCGCGCCCGATGCACCCAGCGGGTGGCCCATGGAAACCGCACCGCCGTTTACGTTTACTTTGGCCGGGTCGAGTTTTAAAACCTGGTTATTGGCTATAGATACTACAGAGAAGGCTTCGTTTATTTCGTAATAATCGATATCATCGCCTGATAAACCTGCGCGGTGCAGGGCCAGGGGTATAGCTTTTGATGGCGCCGTGGTGAACCATTCCGGCGCTTGCTGTGCATCGGCGTAGGCAAGTACCCTTGCCAATGGCTTTATGCCCATTTCCTCGGCTTTTTGTTTGCTCATTAATATCACTACCGCCGCGCCATCATTTAAGGTTGATGCATTAGCGGCGGTAACCGAACCATCTTTTTTAAATACAGGTTTTAACGAGGGTATTTTATCAAATTTAACGGCTGCGGGCTCTTCATCGTCGGCAAATAAAGTGATATCGCCTTTTTTATCCTTTAACTCAACAGGGGTTATTTCGGCTTTAAATTTGCCTTCGTTTTGCGCTTTTTGCGCGCGTTTGTATGATTCAATAGCGTAGGCATCCTGGTCTTCGCGGCTGATGTTGCAATCTGTTGCGCAAAGCTCGGCTGCCGAGCCCATGTGGTAATCATTATATACATCCCAAAGGCCGTCTTTAACCAGTCCGTCAATAATTTGGCCATTGCCCAGTCGATAACCGGTGCGGGCTTTATCTAAATAATAGGGTACGTTGCTCATGCTTTCCATGCCGCCGGCCAATACAATATCGTTATCGCCCGACGCAACGCTCTGCGCGCCCAGCATAATAGCTTTCATGCCCGATGCGCAAACTTTATTAACAGTTGTGGCGGGCAGGTAGGGTAACCCGGCAAAAATAGCGGCCTGCGTAGCGGGCGCCTGCCCAACGTTAGCCGACAACACATTGCCCATAAAAACTTCCTGTATATGTTCAGGCTTTAAACCCGATTGTTCAATAGCCGACTTGATGACCATACTGCCCAACTGCGTTGCGCTAAACGATGCGAGGCTGCCGCCAAAACTGCCTATGGGCGTGCGGGTAGCCCCCACTATTACTACTTCTTTCATGTTTTTTACTACTAATTGGTAGTGCAAAGTTAGGCTTTTTGGGTGATAAGAATGCTATGCGTGCATAGTTTTTTGTATTTCGGATTTCGGGATGTTCGATTTCGTATTTATACGAATTATTGATTTTATTACCAAGGGTGATGAAGTTTGCGTTAAGGATTGGAGCGGATATCGGCCCGAGCCTAAAGCCTGCGCCGTTTAAGCGTAAAGCCTGGCCCGAAGGGAAACGCTAACCTTATTACTCACTAATTCACTCAACAATATAAATCCGAAATCGAACATTCGAAATCGGAAATTGAAACTCACTAATTCACTCCATCACTAATTCACTCATTAATTAACCGCATATAACAAAAACTTATTTTAATTTTGATAGCTTAATTATATCAATGGCTAACCTGTCTTCTTCGCGCCAAAAGGCTATCATGCGTAAATACGCCCGCAATCTTAAATTTTTAATGATGGTGGTGAGTATTGGCTTAATTGTGTGGACCTTGCCTAAACAGGCCAAATTCAGGTATGAGATACAAAAGGGCAGGATTTGGACGCAGGCCGACCTGGTATCGCCTTATAATTTCGCGATTTTAAAAACGCCCCAGGAAATCGATAACGACCGTAAAACTGTACTGGCCAGCATAACACCGGTGTATCAATTGGATACTACCATTGCCGGCCGGCAACTGGATAATTTTAAAAGCGACCTGGAAGTGAAATGGCATACCGCCGGCATGAACGACCGTTTAAAAGCCGCTTACGTAACGGCGGGGTATAACCTGCTGCAACATATTTATTATACCGGTCTTTTAAAATTAGACCCCAAATACCAGCAATACTCCACTAATTACCCCATTACCATATTGGATAAAAATGTGGAGACCGATAAAAATACGGCTGACCTGTTTACCAAGGAAAAAGCGCTTGCTTATTGCAACCAGGTTTTAAGCGGCCGTAAGGATATTGATAAGTCCTTTTTGCTGGACCTGGTATTAAACCGCCTGCAAAATAATTTAACTTATGATGATGCCCTGACCTCGCGGCTGGAGAAAGAAGCGGTTGAAAACCTGTCGTTAACCCGCGGTATGGTGCAAAAGGATGAGACGCTGGTTAGCAAAGGCTCGGTTGTGAATGATGAGGTATACCAGAAGCTGATATCGTACAAAAAGGCTTTTGAGGATAGTTCGAGAGTAAACGGCGACAGGCGGCTGGTGCTACTGGGGCAAACATTGCTGGTATCCATCGCTATAACGCTGCTTATGGTGTTCCTGTACCTTTTCCGCCGCGATATTTATGATGATAACCGGCTGGTATCACTGATCTTGCTGGTGGTTACAGCCATGCTGGGTACTTTGTCGTTAGCTATAAAGCTACAAGTGCCGGCTAATTTGTATTATATACCCTATTGCATTGTCCCAATAATAATCCGGATACTGTTTGATACCCGTTTGGCGCTTAACATACATTTGCTGGTGGTACTCATTGCCGGGTTTTTTGTGCCGAATAGCTTTGAGTTTGCTTATTTTGAAATTACGGCCGGTATGGTTTCCATATATAGCATAAAAAACCTCATCAGGCGCGAGCAGTTTTTGATATCCGCAGTAATTATTACCGCCAGTTATTTCGTGGCATTTTTGGGTATATCGTTCATACGCGAGGGCAGCTTTGTAAATATTAACTGGATGGATTTTCTGCCGTTTGTAGTGAGCGTTTTGCTTACGTTGCTGGCTTACCCGCTTATTTATATATTCGAGAAGGTGTTTGCGATAACGTCCGACATTACCCTTATAGAGCTAACCAATACCAATGCACCGCTATTACGCGAAATGGCCTTTACCGCGCCGGGAACTTTCCAGCACTCGTTACAAGTAGCCAACCTGGCCGAAAATGCTATATACAGCATTGGCGGTAATGCACTGCTGGTTAGGGCAGGGGCGCTATACCATGATATCGGCAAACTGGAGAACCCACTATTTTTTATTGAGAACCAAAGCAGTGGCTTTAACCCGCATGATAAGCTGCCGTATGAAGAAAGCGCTCAAATTATCATCCGCCATGTTAGCAAGGGAGTGGAGATGGCCGAAAAGGCAAATTTGCCTGAAGTGGTTATTGATTTTATAAGAACGCACCATGGTGACACCCGGGTGGATTATTTTTACCAATCGTTCCTTAAAAATTTCCCCGAAAGGCTTATAAATGAGAATATATTCCGGTACCCCGGGCCTATACCTTTCTCAAAAGAAGCCGGTGTTTTAATGCTGGCCGACTCGGTTGAGGCGGCATCGCGCTCATTAAAGGAACCGGACGAAAAATCTATAAGCGACCTTGTAGACCGTATCGTAAAATACAAACTCGACCAGGAGCAACTGAAAGACAGTGATATAACGCTAAAAGAGATTGAAACCATCAAAACCATTTTTAAGCGGATGCTAATGAGCATTTATCACGTTAGAATAAATTATTAAGATACCTTAAATTTTTTTTTGACCGCTTAGCTGAATTGCTATATTTGCAGTCCCGAAAAAAGGGGTTTGTTGAGATACCGGCTATAAAAGGCCACAAATTTGGTGAGGTGCCTGAGAGGCCGAAAGGATCAGTTTGCTAAACTGACGTACGGGAAACTGTACCGAGGGTTCGAATCCCTCCCTCACCGCCTTCGCTCGCTTAAGCGAGCTACGGCGGTCAAAGACCGCGAAAAAATGCCACTTGCTATGAGTGGCATTTTTGTTTCGTTGCCTTACTCAAACAGGCAAGGTTACCATGCCTGATTATTTCCATCTCATTTTAAACTTTTTAGCAGCTTGTTCGTTGTGTCTCCATATTCATTAAACAAAATTTGGTTTGGCAAAAAAACTACCTAGCGAAGCAGTCAAAACACCCACTAGTGCCAGGTTACTGTTGGTTGCATGCCTATTGTTGCTTTTAGGCTGCGAAGGGTATTTTGGTTATCGCCTGCATGTGCTGTCGGACCAGCAGGAACAGATTAAGAAAGACTATGCCGATGTTAATAATATTGCTTTCGGGCTGCTTTCTGTTGACGAGTGGCGCGACCAGATTTCCGGCATCATTAACCACCAGGTAAAGCATTTCACCCTAAATGCTAAACAAAAGGGGGAACTACAGACGGAAGTACAGCAGATTATCTACGCGCTGATCAATAAAGCAGAGGCGTTGCTGAATAAGAAACCTAAGACCTTGGGTGGTAAGATAAAAAAGCTTGCCATAAAAACTTTTGTAAATGAGGATAGCATAAAGGCTAAAGTACCGGCGCTTGCCAAATCTATTATCGCCAAAATTGATAATCCTGAAAACAAAAATAAATTAAGCACGCTGGCCATGGGCAAATTTAACCAGGCGCAGCAAAGTCAACATATTGATAGCAGCTTGACTGCAAAGGATTCTGTGATGAACAAAATGTATAGTAAATACCATGTTTCTTCACCCGATGAATTAAATAATAAATTGGATAGTTTACTGGCTGGTATCCGCACAACTACTTATGACTGTTCCTTTGGTATGCTGGGTTGTGTGGTTATTGTACTCGGATTTTGGTGGGTACTAAGGAAACGGGTAGCGCTCCATGGTACCCTTTTTATCATGTCGCTGCTGTTCGCTTTTATTTTACTGGCTGTGGGGCTCACCGCATCTATGATTGAAGTGGATTGCCGTATCGGCTCGCTCGACTTTGTGCTCTTAGGCGAACACGCTGTCTTTAAGAACCAGGTACTGTTTTTTCAAAGCAAAAGCATTCTTGATGTAGTAGAAGTATTAGTTAAACAACCTGCGGTCGATTCAATATTGGTCGGCATCATGATTTTGGTCTTTAGCATACTATTTCCTTTGATGAAGCTGACTTCAACCGGTATTCATTTATTAAGTAAACGCAAACTGGCCGAGAACCGCGTAATCAAATATTTCGCCTTCCAGTCCGGTAAATGGAGTATGGCCGATGTTATCGTCATAGCTATATTAATGACTTACATAGGATTGAATGGTTTGCTGGATAAGCAGCTAGCCAGCCTAAATATAAAAAGCGATACATTAACGCTGATCACCACCAACAACACTGCGTTGCAGCCGGGCTATATTATATTCATCAGTTTTGTGCTTTTTGGGCTGATTCTATCTACTATTCTAAAATCTATCACGCCATATGACTCCCATTAAAACTACACTTTTGCGGATGATACTCATCCTTGGCCTTGCGGTGTTGCTTGGCGGTGAGGCTTTTTTTGGCTACCGGCTTTACAAGCTCTCTGCCGAGCAGGAGCAGATTAAGGAAGATTACAGCCTTTCAAACAGTATTACTTTCGGCATATTTTCGGTTGACGAGTGGCGGGATAAGATTGCTGCTATTATAAACCCACAGATACACGATTTTACCCTTAGCCCCGAGCAAAAGAAAGCCATGCAGGCACAAGTGGAGCAGGCACTGCACGGTTTGGTAAACAAAGCAGTGGCGAAGATTAACAAACCGCAGAAAACATTAGGCGGCAAACTTAAAAAGCTGGCATTCAACAGCATGGTTAACACTGATGATATACAGGCCCAGGTGCCATCCTTTGCCCGCACTATTATTGCCAAGGTTAGTAGCCCGGTCAGTACCAACCGACTTAAAGATATAGCATCAGCAAAAGTAGGTCAATTGGAATTGCAGACCTATGATAGCACAGCCGAGGCCAATCAGCAAATTACCCGCTACGTTTACGGCAAATACCATGTTTCTAATGCAGCGGACTACGACAAGGTAATTAATAGCCGACTGGCAACTATCCGCACAGTAACCTACAATTACGCCTACGCCATGTTGGGCTGCGTACTGGCCGCTTTGGCGCTGTGGTGGCTAATGCGTAAACAGGCGCACCTGCAAACTATTTTGTTTGTCATGTCGCTGGTGTATGCGCTGTTGTTGCTGCTGGTGGGCATAGGCACCGCTATTGTGGAAGTAGACGCGCGTATCCGTTCGCTCAACTTTACGCTTTTGGGTCAAAAAGTTGATTTTGAGAACCAGGTGCTGTTTTTTCAACGCAAAAGTTTATGGGGCGTGGTGGAAACGCTCATCAGCCAATCTAAACCGGATGCCATTGTGGTGGGCAGCCTCATCCTGCTGTTTGTAATTGTTTTACCTGTGCTGCGAATGATTGCTAAAGGCATCCATATCGTAAGCTCAAAGAAATTTGCCGGCAGCGGAATTGTACGTTATTTGGCCTTTGAAGCCGCAAAGTGGGATATGGCTGATGTAATGGTTGTGGGTATACTGATGACATATATTGGCTTAAACGGGATATTAAAAAGCCAGCTGTCAAGTCTCAACATCCATAGCGGCGGTTTAACAACGGTTACGGAAAACAATAGCTCCCTGCAACCCGGCTATATTATATTTGTGGGCTACGTTGTTTACACCGCGGTGTTATCGGCTATTTTTAAACGGACGATGGGGGATGGACAAATACGTAAGAAACAATATCGGCGCGCAGCAGTTGTAACTTCATAAATATAAAGACATGAAAAATCCATTTGAAAAAGAATCGCACAAGGGAATGATTGCCGGCGTAGTAATTGGCGGCGCTTTGGCGGCAGGCCTGGCTTATTTGTTTTTTACGGAAGAAGGCGAAGAAACACTGGATGGTTTAAAGCATAAGCTTAAAGATATTGCTAAAAGCCTGGCGTCAGGCATTATCAGCGATAAAACGGGCATTGACAAATCAACGGTCAAAAAAGCTGCCGATGTGGTAGCGGAGTAAAACTGAAAGATGGGTGACATACTTTGTAAATTGTATTTTGTATATCGGCCAGCTTAGCAAGGCTTTAAGCTCCTTTTTTCATAACGTGTCGTGTTTCATATAATGTTTGGTTAGCATAGCTGTTAACCAATTCCCAACCTTTTGACGACATGAAATTTAAGGCCTCAACCTGGGAGGTGCAATTTTTTTCAAATTCCTGGTATTCTATTGGTAGTTCAAGCTCACCGAAATCAATTACAATATCAACTTTTTTGTTGAAGGCATGCTGAGTTGCTGTTAATATACAGTATCTATCCATTATTATATTTGTTGTTTTTTACTAATTAAAGCTATTGCAGCACCAATTCTACCACAGGTATTTCATAGTTAGGTTTTTTGGCCGGCAGGGTTAATGCCAGATCGTTCATACCCGATGGTGCATACAGCAATTCCGAATCATCGTTTAAAAACTGGGCGTATTTTATTTTGCCTTTATAACCTGGCAATATTAATTTCCCCTGTGGATAATTGTACAAATGCAAATACAGCCGCCCTGTGGCCTTGTTGTAGGTAAGCTTGGTGCCATCGGGTACTTTAAAGCTATTTGGAGCGTATGTGCAGTTATAAATAGCTTTGCTATTAGCGTGCATCCAATAACCCAGGCTATCTAAAGCGTTTGTTGCACGGTAATCAAATTCACCGCGGGCGGTTGGGCCTACGTTTAAAATAAGGTTGCCGCCGTTGCTTACCGAGGTGATCAACAGGTCGAGCAATTGGCGGTGTGTTTTCCAGGTATTCTCATCGCGGTAATATCCCCACGAGCCTGAAAAAGTTTGGCAGGTTTCCCATGTTCTGCCACGGTAAGGCAGCAACTCGGCAGTGCTTACTTGTTCGGGTGTTTCAAAATCCTGGCCATCTTTATACTCGGCGAGGTCGAGCCTGTTGTTAACAATTATGCCGGGCTGTAATTTCCGTATCAGCTTAATTAATTCTACCGATCCCCAGTCTTTAGCCCCTTTCCCAACACCGCGTGCCTGGTCTTCCTTGCTCCACGACCAGTCGAGCCATATAATATCAATTTTGCCATAATTGGTTAGCAACTCGGTTATTTGGTTACGTATGTATTGGCGGTATTTTACCATATCGCGGCCTTTGTTCAAACGGGCGTAGTTTGCCTTGCTGGTATCTTTTTGTACAAGCGGGTGGCAGTTATCCATAGTATAATCGGGGTGGTGCCAGTCGAGCAATGAATAATAGAAACCAACCTTTAAGCCCTGCGCCCTGAAGGCGTTAACATATTCGCGTACCAGGTCGCGTTTGGCTTTTGTGTTGGTCGCCTTATAATCAGTGTATTTTGAATCGAACATGCAAAAGCCCTCATGGTGCTTGGTAGTAAGCACGGCATATTTCATACCTGCTGCTTTAGCCTCTTTTGCCCATTTGGTAGGGTCGAACAGGTCGGGGTTATATTCGTCAAAATATTTTTGGTATTGCTCATTGGTCATGGCCTCATTATGTTTTACCCATTCGTGCCTTGCCGCTTCTGAATATAATCCCCAATGAATAAACATGCCAAACCGCGCGTCCTTCCACCATTCCATGCGCTTCTCTTTCTGCGCATCGGTTTCATTACCGATCATTTTTTGTGCGAACAGGGGCGAGGATGCTAAAAACAGCATCATCAGCAATACTTGTATTTTCTTGATCATGGTTAGGATAATTGTTTTATGAAAATTGGATATTCCAAAAGAAATATAAAAATAGGATTTAAAATTAACGATAAGATAGCGGTAATGCTACTTTTCTATAATTACCACCGCCGAAGCCGCTGTTTTAATGTGCGTTAATGAAACCATAATATTAGTGAACTGCATAGCGTTAATGGTCATCTTAGTTTCACCCAAAAAATTTATTTCGGGTTTTCCATGTTCATTATTAACAACTTCAACTTCATTAAACGCGGTACCATTAAGCCAACCGGTTCCAACTGCTTTAAAAAAAGCCTCCTTTGCGGCGAAACGGGCGGCGTAATGTTCGAATTTGTTGGCTTTGGTTTCACAGTAGGATATTTCTGTATCGGAAAAAACCAGTTCCCTGAAACCGTTTTCTTTACTTAGCTTCTCTGCTATCCGATTAACATCAACTATATCAACACCGATACCAGCTATCATTTGTCGTTTGTTTTTATATCAAACTTAGTTATTTTCCGGCTTACATTCTCTGTAACTAATGAGGCTACGGTGCAGGTTACCAAGATAAGTATAATGGTTCCGTTCAGGATGTTGTCATCAATGATTTTATTTTTATAACCGATAAGAATAATAGCCAATGTTGCAGCGGCATGCGAACTACTTAAGCCAAATATAAGTTTGCGCTGATTGCCAGAATAACTAAATATTTTTTGGGTAAAAAGGGCCGCCAGCCATTTACCGGCTAATGCCACAATTGTTAAAACAGCCGCAACAATTATAGCCTCATAGCCCCTGAACAGCACATGCAGATCCACCACCATGCCGACACCAATGAGAAAAATGGGGATAAAAATTGCCTTGCCCACAAAATCGATATTGCTAAACAGTGTGCTTGTGCGGGGGACAAGCGGGTTAAGGGCCAGCCCGGCCAAAAATGCCCCGATAATGGGTTCAACACCTGCCAGCTGGGCTAAGAAGCCCGAAACAAATAAACACAACAGTATAAAAACATATTGCGTGGTTTTGCCGCTTTCGGGCCGGGCCAAAAACCATTTGGCTATGCGCGGTACTATCAACAGCACTATGAATGCAAACACAATAAGTGATATAATTAACTGCAACCAGAATGCCGCCGTGAGGCCGCCATTTTTAGCGCCGATAATTATCGCCAAAATAATAAGCACTGTTGCATCGGTTAAAATTGTTCCGCCAACAGTAATCGCTACGGCTTCGTTTTTAGCAATGCCATACCGGCTTACAATTGGATAAGCCACCAATGTGTGTGTAGCGAACATGCTTGCGGTAAGCGCCGAGGTGATCAACGAATAATGAAGCAAATAGTAAAGCACCGGAAAGCCAAGTAGTATAGGTATGGAAAATGTTAAAAGACCAAACGCCAGGCTTTTATGTTTTTTTGTTTTAAACTCATTAAAATCGAGCTCCAAGCCGGCAATAAACATAATATAAAGCAAGCCGATGGTTGAAAAAAGCTCGACTGAACTTTTGCTGAGCAGGTTTAACCCGTAAGGGCCAATGGCAACGCCGGCTATAATAAAGCCTATTATATCGGGCATTTTTATCCTGTTCAGCAGTAGGGGCGAAAGCAGGATAATAAAAAGTATAATGGCAAAAATAAGTACCGGGCTGGTTAAAGGAAGTTGGAACAGTTGTACGATATGGCCCCAGGTGTTATTGCTCATTGATTGACAAGGTATTTAATTCCAATAATAACACATTAAAGACAAATTTAACCTACAAGCCCATTTTTTTATCGCATTTAGCGATCCTTTGTTTGATGTACTCTTCCTCTGATTTTGTGGCAATAACTTTGGTGAGCCCGTCCCGGTAAAAATGCAGTGCTTTGGTGTAATCTTTTTGGTTAAACGAATAATCACCGGCCGCTACGTAAGCGTTGTAGTACTGCGGGTTATTGATAATGAGGCTATCGGGGTCAACCTTTTTGCCATCGCTAATGCGCTGCCTAATAGCACGGTAGGCTACAAATTTTTTGAAGGCCTGGCCGTTTATCATGGTATCGGGGGCAATATTTTCATTGCTATTGCATATTTCCTGGTCGTTCTTCATACCCTTCAGGGCAAACACTTTCTTAAGATCATAACAAACAAACTGCCCTAACTGCCATGGCGAGGTTGATACCCATACTTTCAGTTTCTGAGGTTCAAAAACTACTGAATGCTGAGCGATAAACTCATTGAGGGCTTTTTCGTTGCCCATGCCGATGTTGGCATTGTTGATGCCTTTGGTATCCCTTAAAATATTAACAGTTTTTTGAACGGTATTTTTGCCGCTGTTATCCAGTAGTTGCGTTAAGCGTTTATAGCGGTAAACCGATGCGCTGTTATAAAGCTGTTCAATATTTTCTTTGGAACCCTTTAAAGTAGTTCCCTGGAAATGGTTTGCGCACATTATAAAATTGTTGTTCGGATCGTAAACATCAAGCGTATCGGGTGTTTTTTCGATCACTACCGCTTTTTTGTCGTTTGCCGAGCCTATAAGAAATGATTCGGAAACAAACATTTTCCTTTTTTTGGCTATGGCGACAGCTTCATTTATGTTTTTGGCGTATTGTAAAATTTCGCGGGCCACTAATGATACGGGTGTGGCTGCGCCCGACGGTATGCGGGTTTTATCGGAATTGATGGTAACGCTAATGCCCTGCATATTCATGCCCGATACCGCGCCGATAAAGCCGCCCCAGGTGATGGTCATGAATTTATAGCCTTCCGATGGGTTATAAAACGCTACAATTTTATCACGGGAAAAATCATCATTTACATAAAAATCAAAATTACGACCGATGATCATGGTGCTATCCTGCGACCGTGCATCCCAGGTGCCGAATGAGGTGCAGCCTACCAAAGCCATGTTTTGCAAAGCGTGGCCAATATCGTGCGCGGCATGGTAATTAAGCAGGCGCTGATAGTTTGAGCCTATGTACCTATATTTATCGCTGGCGGACTCAGATACGCCAAATATTTCTTCCTTATCCTCTTCGGTTACATTCTCGTCCAGGTCGCGGTTGAACCAGGCTACAAAATATTTAAGAAAATAGCGGTAAAAACTCGATGGCACTAATTTGTTTATCTGTTCGGTAAAATAATCTTCCTGCCTTTGTACCAATTCCTTTGTAAGTTTGCCGTTGATCACACCGCGCTCAAAAGGAGCCCCTTCTACATACAATTCATACAAACCGCTTTTACTTTTGCGGAACCAGCTATCCTTTATAGTATAAAAACCAGGCGATGGTTCGCTTCGCTGAAGGTTCAGGCTGCTAAGGTCTTTGGGTTTCGGCGGATAATCAACAGCTACAATGAGCAAATAAATGGTGAGTATGAGCAATAGGGCAACGATACCCGAAAAAACATATAAAATGCCCTTTAGCAATTTTTTAATAAAACCAGGTGTTTTAGGCATTTCTTATTTTAGTTACAATATTATCGTTACCCAATAAAGCGCAACAAGTAACAATACCGCTCATTGATGCGCCTAATATTCCGTGCAAATTAAGGTTTTGCCCTGTTAAATATAAATTGGGCAGTTTAGTACGTGGCGATATAAAGGTTTTTAACGTGTGCTTGTAATCTTTTACTATGCCGTATAAAGATCCATCGTCGTTACCAATATAATCACGGTATGATAACGGAGTGGCCACATAATATGTTTTTATCGACTGCCGCAAACCCGGAAATTTTCTTTCAACGGCATCCAGCAAAACCTCGGCTTTTCGCTTCTTAAACTCGTTATAGGTTTCGCCCCGGTCATTTTCGTTCGAAATGGTATTAAAGGTATCTTTCCACTGTTCTACTTCTTCATATCGCATATACGAGAGTATGGACATGCCATCAGCATATTCGTCTGATTTTGATGTAGCCCCGCAAAATATGGCATAACCCAATGGCCAGTTCTCTTCTGTATGGTCGGCAGTGGTCCAAACTTGCTCCTGGTGGCAGCAATAATAATTGTGTTTAAAATACTTAAATGTGTCCTTTTTGAATACCACATTCAGCGTAAATGCCGATGTCGAATTTTCAAGGGCCTTTAAGCGGTTACGATACGCATTTTTTATGATCGGGCTATCAGTTATCTCAAGAGTTTTAACAGGGTGCATGTTCGATATAAAATAGGTTGCAGCTATTTTATCACCGTTCTCAAGCTCCACATGGCTGGCTATACCGTCAACTTCTACTATTTTTTTTACTTCACAATTCCGTATTATTTTTCCGCCGTTCGCCTTAATGTTTTTTGAGATCAGTTTCGCTATTTGCGAACCGCCATCAATACATTTCCACGAGCTTTCAATATAGCTATTGAGTATAAGCGCATGTACATATAAAGGCGTTTTATCAGCCTGGCCAGCGTATAAGGCATTGTTAGCCCCCAAAACACAGCGAAGCTTTTCGTTAGCTGTTAATGAATCAATAAAAGCTTTGGTATCAATCTCAAGCACGCTCGATTTTTCATTAAGATCATCGGCCGAGCGCAGGTTATAAAGCGAAAATTTGCTGCAAACTTCTTTTATTTTGTCACAATAATTACGCAGCGCTTTTTCTTCGCCGGGGAAGTGTACCAGCAACTTATTTATAAAATTTTCGTAACCCTGGGCGTATTCATATTCAGTATTGTCGCCTTCAATAAGTATTTTGTCAAAAACATCAATGTCCTGGCGTTGCAGCTTAAGCTTATCCATAATGCCCAGGTATTTAAATATCTGGTAAAGGTTTTGCCCTTTTTCCAGCCCGCCAAGGTAATGAACACCCGAGTCAAAGATCACTCTATCGCGCACATAGGTTTGCAGCGAACCGCCTATTTGCTGGTTTTTTTCGAGCACGCAAACCTTAAAGCCTTCTTTGCTCAAAATATCAGCGCATAGCAAGCCCCCCATACCACTTCCTATTATCACGACATCAAATTTCTCCATCAATTCGCGTGTTCTATTACAAAAATAATGTTGGCGGTATGCCTGGTTTCACCCACCACCGTGCACTTCATCTTATGTTTTGCGGCCACATCCGCCACCAACTGACCTGAAAGATAGGTTAAGCTGTCTGAAGTAGAAAATTTAGTTGAAAACATGCGGCTTTGCAAACCGCCCTTTTTATGTTGTGTTAAATTCTTATTATCAGTTCTTATAATAAGCCTCCCACCTGGGTTAAGGTGGCTTATGCATTTTTCAATAAGCAATGTTTGTTGCTCCTGCTGCATATAATTCAATGCATCAGCCATAAATACGGCATCATAAGTTTCAAAAGGAAGTTTCAGCGCGTCACCAAAAACAAAATTTATTTGCCTATCCTTGCTAAAGCAATTATTGGCCATTTCAACTTTATCTTCATCATAGTCAATGCCCGTAAACTCTCTTTCTTTCGACGCAAAGTGCAGCAGGTAGGTCATGTAGCCATATCCGCAGCCAATATCCATCATTTTGCCCTTTAGCGGCGTTAGCTCATGGAAAGCCTGGTAGCTTTTTTCGCGCCAGAGCTTAAATCTTAAGCGCCATTCAAGTACAGGCCCTTTATACAAGTAATTGTATATCAATTGTTCCTTGTAATATTTAGGCCCCTCGGTCTCTATGCAAAACTGCTTGTATTGTTCCTTAAAATACCGGCTTATCAGTTTAGTTTGTTCGCCGTAACCGGTTCCAAACCTTTTGTCGCTTTGCTTTATCCTTGGCAAAAATTTGATGGATATTTGTCCGTCTTTCAACAGGAAATCGCCTTTGGTCATGGTGTAGCCTGTGCCATGTAACATTAAGGGCAAAATGTCAATGTTCAACTGTTCCGCAAGATAAAAAGCGCCCTTGTGAAAACGTTTCATTTCGCCGTCCACTGTCCTTGTTCCTTCGGGGAATATAACTACCGAGTAACCCAGTTTTACCTTTTCGGCTAATAATTCAACGCTGTTTTCAGCGCCGTTTGCAACAGGGTAAAAATCGGCCATGCGCGCTACCGCTCCAAATACCGGCGAATTCCACACCCAGTTATTGGTTAATAATATGAGTTTGGGATGTAGCATCACCATCGATAATATATCAAGGAAGGATTGATGGTTGGCTATAATAACCGCGGGTTCGGAAAAGTTAGCATATTGGCGGTCGATCACTCTCTTTTTTACATTCATCATGATGTACATCATTGACCAGGTAAATTTGGAGAGGATGAAGTGATAAACGTATTTGCCGTTCTCCTTTTTAAAAGGGTTCAGCTTAAAAAGGAAGCCTAAAATAGTTAACAGGATGCAGCCCGTAACAAAGTAAGCGAATGCGAAAATGCTTATCACAAAGCCGGTGAATGTCCACGGGAAGCGTTTTTTTGCCGTACGGTTACGTACCAGTATGTTGAACAAAAACGGTATCAATATCTGCGCCATTATAACCACGCAGCAAATGCCAATAATTGAAATAAAGGCTATCGACTTTAAAGCCGGATGCTTCGCGAATATTAATACCCCCAAACCGGTAATTGTAGTAATAGCAGATAAAAATATTGATGTTTTGTAGGATGATAGTA
>Ga0206882_1056_pt1 | contig 24212 bp, 19 predicted proteins | sample Alteio_BWOrgCont_4_FD_152908 | JGI IMG/M metagenome (GOLD analysis project Ga0206882, IMG submission 152908) | Enriched cells from forest soil in Barre Woods Harvard Forest LTER site, Petersham, Massachusetts, United States -... | ecosystem: Environmental > Terrestrial > Soil > Temperate forest > O...
TGAATTGATCTCTGGAGAAAGAAGGCTTCGAGCTGCTCAACTAGCTGGCAAATATCAAATTCCCGTTTTTGTTCATCTTTTTGATGAAAATCAAACTGCCGAAGCGGCTTTAATTGAAAATATTCAGCGTGTCGATTTAAATCCTATGGAAATCGCAGAGAGTCTATATAAATTAATGACTGATTTTAGTCTTACTCAAGACGAAGTGGCTGAGAGAATAGGGAAAAAACGGTCAACGGTGGCAAATTATCTGCGCCTGCTGAGCTTGCCAAAACAGATACGGGATGCGATCAACTCTTCTCTCATTTCTATGGGCCATGCGAAAGCAATTCTATCTTTAGAAAGGCCTGAACATCAAATAGACCTTTTTCAATGTATCTGCGAAAAAAAGATGAGTGTTCGTCAAGCGGAACAAACTGCAAAGGACATTTCTGGCCCTGTTTCGCAACTACCCAATTCGACTTCCATCGTCTTTTCTCCGAAAAAACTAGAAAAGCCTGAAGAAAGTCGCAATATCCATATCTTAGCTTTTGAAGAAGCTCTGCAAAGGCGCCTTGGGACTAAGGTTTCGATTCAAGGAAATGAGACAAAAGGAAAAATATCGATTGATTACTTTAGTTTGGACGATCTGGATCGGTTGATGGGCATTTTGGGAATTTCAATGGATTAGTGTACCATGAATTATTTTTCGATCAATTTCTTCTCTTTGATATGGGCGGCACTCTTAGGAATTTTATTCTGGGTGGTTTATCAGAAGCAAAAAAGGGATTCTTTCACCCTCTTTTTCCCTGACGTTTCAAAAATTGAGACCTCTACTTTCTTTCAGAGATTTATTTTTACAAAGGCCCCAGAATATTGTTCAAAAATCACTCTTGGATTATTTTTTCTCGCTCTTCTTGATCCTCAGATCCGAACGCAACATGCTGCCCCTGAAAGCAAATACCATCCTCTACCCAAAGAAGGGGTTGCTGTTTATTTAATATTGGACCGTTCAAGTTCTATGAAGGACCCATTGTTGAGTACGGAGCTTGGTAATCTCTACCATTTTCCTTCAAAAATTGAAATTTTAAAAAATTTAGTAACCGATTTTATTAAAAATAGGCCTCAAGATTTAATTGGTTTAGTTACTTTTGCAAGAACAGCTGAAATTATTTCTCCTTTAACATTAGATCATCAGGCTATTTTAAATAAGGTAAAACAGCTTCAGGTGGTTTCAAATAAAGAGGAAGATGGATCGGCCATTGGCTACGCGATTTTTAAAACGGCAAGCTTCATTCGTGCAACCCAGTATTTCTCTAAGATCAATGAAAATAAACCTGCTTATCAAATCAAAGATGCTGTCATGATTCTACTTACCGACGGAGTACAAGAAATTAATCCCGAAGATCAAGGTAAAAAGCTAAGATCGATGGAAATCGAAGATGCTGCTCAATATGCAAAAGAATTGGGAATCCGTCTCTATCTTATTATGATAGCAAGACAGGGAGAGCTATCCGAGGTGTATTTAAACATGCTGCAAAGATCCACCCAAAGTACTGGGGGCCGCCTTTTCTCTGCCTCCGATTCAAATCAATTGAAATCGACTTTTGAGGATATCAATAAAATGGAAAAGAGCATCGTACCCCTTCCCGCGAAAGAGCCTTCTGAAATTAGCTCTAGAAAATTTTCTTTTTATCCTTTTCTAATCCTTACGGGATTAATTTTCTTATTTGCTGGTATATTATTGGAAACGATGTTGGTTCGGAGGGTCCCATAGAAATCCATTTCAATTTTTCTACAGCTTTTCTTTTTCTTGCTTTGGCGCCGATTTTTGTTTTTTTTTACCTCATTTACGATCGATATCGGAAAGGCAAATTAGAAGCTTTCGCTTCTCCCTATCTCCTTTCAAAAGTGGGAAATCTGCGAGAGCGCTCTACTTTATGGACAGAAAGGTCATTTCTAATTGGAGCCTGGATTTTTGCTACAATCGCAGCCGCTGAACCTGTGGGCAATCCTCATTATTTATTTGAAAAATTTTTTTCAAAATCGGGAGAAGAAAAAGAGGAAGAAAAAACCCCTTCCATTCCTCATGAAGTTGTATTTCTTTTAGACGACTCCAGTTCTATGCTTGTAACGGATACCCGAAAAGGAACTTCTCGGTTTGATAATGCGAAAGAAATTGTGGATTCGATTGCGAGCAAAATCGAAGGAAATGTGGTCTCTCTCTATGCATTTACCTCAGAACTTATCGATATCGTTCCACCTACGAATGACTCCCTCTTTTTTCGATGGATGTCTCAAAATGTTTCTATTAACGAGGAGGGAACTTCTGGAACTGATTTTTCCCATGTGTTTACGATGCTCCAAGAAAAATGGGATCAGGATCCCAAAGAGTTGATCCGAACTGTCATTTTACTCTCCGATGGAGATGACACTTCTCTGGAGGGACTCAAAGCTTCTTCCCTAGAAAAAAAAGAAGAAGAAATATTATCTAAACTTAACTTTAAAAATGGCCAATTAAAAATGTTTGTCATTGGCCTCGGATCCGAAAAAGGTGGCGTCGTCCCGGATATCACCTATCAAGGTAAGCCTGTCATTTCGAAAATGAATGCTTCATTTTTAGAATACATTAGCAAAGCCGGAGGTGGCAAATTTTTGATTGCCAATCAGGAAACTCCTATTGGAATTGCTCTTGAGGTAGAGTCGTTTTTACAGGCAAGGGAGGAGCTGAGTCCATTCTTTCAACAACTCGAATATGGGAATCAAAGAAATCTTTTAATCTACGAGCATTACTTTCAAATTCCACTTCTTGTAGCCATATTATTTCTGATTCTTTCTCAGATAAAAATTTCATGGAAAAGATTTGCTATATTTATCATTGTCAATTTTTCCATTTCTCCCTCTGCCTTTGCAAGTGTGCCCAATGCGGAATTTGAAGAGGGAAAAGTTTTTTATGAAATCAAGCAGTATAAAAATGCTGAGGAACACTTCAAAGAAGCTCTGAGTGAAAGCAAAAGCAGCTGGCAAACAGCAGTGATCCTTTATAACTTAGGAACGGTAACTTTACGTCAAGGTCGTTGGGATGAGGCGCTTGACCTGTTTCAAAAAGCAAAAAATATAGAAAACCTACCTCCATACTTAATCGCCCCTTTGGAAATCAATTTCTCTATCGCTCTGATGCAACAACTCCAGTCTATTCTAGATTCCAACTCCGCGGAAACCGCATTGCTTTCTTCTTCCCCTTTAACGAATCCTATTTCATTATTAGAAATTACACAAAAAGCTCTTCAAAAAGCTCAAACACAATTTTGCGTTGAAAAACCTGAATTAGGGATACCTTCTCAATGTCCCTCCAATCCTATCATTGCTCAATTAGAAGGAATCCTAAAAAATCTAAAAATTCAATTTTTAGAAAAAGAAAAAGAGCTCAACTTCCAGAAAGTTCCTTATAAAGAGGCCATCCAACAATTATCTATTCTGATCAAAAACTGGATCCAGCAGCTATCTAAAGCCAAAAAAACGGCTGTAAATCCAGATTACTATCAGCAAATTTACCCTTTCATAAAAGTTTTGAAAAATCGGGTGGATGAGCTACCTTCTGAAGGAGCAAAACAATTTCTGGAAGCTAGAAAAGAGTTGCGGGAGGGAGTTACCTCTTTGCAAAACCAAAATACTCAGGAAGGGATACAACATTTCGAAAAAGCCAACCAAACTCTAGAACAACTTTTAACCGTTTTACCAACCCCGTCTTTGGTTTTGGTAGAAATCCAAAAAATCACCGACTTACTCTCGTCGCTCTTAATTCACGATCAGGTTACAACTTCCAGCATTTCCTCCTTGCAACAGGATTTCGATTCCTTATTGAATCTTGCGAAAGAAAATTCTTACCCCCTAGAAGGGATTGAAAGTGCAAAAAGGATGTATTCGAAAGCATTAGAGGACCTTAAATCTGGCCGACCAGGAAATGGGAAAATCCTCCTATTGAGATGTGTTCAAATCCTTCAAAAAATCATCCATGAACCTTCTTCGGCCCCAATTCCTTTGTTGAAATATGCGATAGAATTGCAACAATCGACCCTAGATATCACTTCTGAAACAGAAAAAATGCCTGAAGAAATTCTTCCCTTAATTCCCATTTTAGAAGCTTCTCAAAAGGATCCCTTCGACGCTGGGGCGGCATTTGCAAAATCGGCATTCGAATGGCAAAAAGAACAATATCAAGAAAAAAGAGATTGTCAAAAAAAACCGTGGAATACTTTGATGCCATTTTTCCATCAAGGTTTTCAAAAAGCCTATGAAAGCCTTAAAATCCTCTCGCCAGAGTCAAAAGGTCCAGTTCCTCTTGAATATGTTGTCGAACTGCAAAAGAAAACGATCATTTATTGGAAACAAGCACTTCATTCCCTTGAACATGACCTCACTACAGAAAAAACTCCTATGACCCAACCTGAAGAACCTGAATTTGAACGGCTGCCTACTAACATGGAACAATTGATCCAGACAATCATAGAGCAAGAACAACAGGATATGTCCAAGTCTCCTCCGAAAAAACTTAAGGAGCAGGTTGAAAAACCATGGTAAATAAAATATTTGCAAAAGCCCTAATTTGAGATTTTAGATATGACTTTACGCAAAATTCCAGTAATATTTTTGCTCTATTTGATTGTATTCCAATCTTTGAATGGCATTGAAATCCAAGCTGAAATGCTTCCCAAACAAACAGATTTTACCCCTAGATTAGAGGGAGTTATTACCATTGGTCACCTGCAAAATGAAAATGTTGATTCTGCAAAATTTTTTATGAATGGCAATCCTTTAGATGTAGAAAAAATCAAAACAAAAAGCATTTCTCCAACGAATTCCGTAACAACATTTCGATTTTTTCTAAATAATCAAGGTCTTGGGTTGCGTCTACTCCCTGCAATTCAAGTTCAATGGAATGGGAAATCCCTTTCTTCTACTCCTTCGGCATATCAAGTGGAAAAAGCTCAAGGAGAAACCCCATTTCAAATGCGAGCTTCGATTCAAACAGACGGGCCCCTCTATCCTGGCCAAACTGCAAAAATGATTTACGAAATTCTCTTTCGGGGAAGTATCAATTTGCTTAAGGAAAGACTTCCAATTTTGGGTGCCAAGGGGTTTGTAAAAATCGGTTCCGTGCAAATTACCGACAGGGCAGAGGGAAACTACAATGTTCAAGAAATTGTCCAACTCGTTCAAGCTGCTAAGCCGGGAGTTTACCATTACGGTACTTCCACTCTAGAAGGGATTTTGTATCAAGAGGGCTCTCCCTCAAAGCCTGTAAAAGCCTCTTTTCCTGAAATGACGATTGAGATCAAACCATTTCCCAAAGAAAATATGCCCCCTTCTTTTAATGGAGCTTTAGGAAATTATACAATGGAGTTACAATCGATTTCTCCTCTTACAACCAACCTCGGAGAAACGATAAAGCTGAAAATGACGATCACGGGAAAAGGGCCTTTAAATACTGTAGAAGCCCCCGATATAGAGTGTCAACCAGGATTTAGTGGTTTTTTTGAGTTTAGTGATTTGCCTCCCGCCGTCATTTTAAAAGAAAACTCTAAAGCTTTCGTGATAGAGCTTCGGCCACTCTCTTCTGTGATTGGGGAGATTCCTCCTATTGTTTTTTCCTTTTTTGATCCTAACACAGAAACATATACAACTCTGCAATCGAAAAGTTTTCCTCTAAAAATCATCCCTTTTAACCCAGATATGAACGCCATCCAAAAAGAATATCCCCCTCAACCAATCACAAAAACAGAAGAAAAAATCGATTGGCAAACCTTGTTAAAAGAAAGCCCTTCTTTAAAACTTGAAAATCCAATTTTGTTATCGAAAGAAAATTTGCAAAAAACATCTCCTCCTCTATTTTGGTATTTGCTACTCCTTCCTTTTGGCTTTATTTTCGTTTACCTGAATGATTACTTACACAAAATGTGGGTTCAATCCAAAGAGAAATATAAATCTCCCCGAAGTTATGGAATCTTAGAAACGGCTTTAAAGGAAAAAAATTTTCATTTGCTTAAACAAGCTCTCATATGTCGCTTGCAAGAAACGGGGCATATCGCCTCTGAAGTAGAACTCTCCGCATCTGAGGAGCCGATAGTGATAGAAGTTCGCGCATTTATCGATCAATTGATGCAAACTTTGTATTCGACAAAGAAAATCTTTTCCCCCGATGAAGCTTTAGAACAGGGGGTGTCGCTCTATGATCAAATTTGACTATTGTTTTAATTACGAAACGAAAAAACCCAAATTTGACTATTGTTTTAATTACGAAACGAAAAAACCCAAATTTGACTATGTACTTATTTGACAGACGCTCTTTATTTTTGTTGTTATGTTGTACGTTGCCTCTCCTGTTTCTACCTAAAATCAATCTCATCCAATTTGCAGGAGAAACTTCGGGGATTCGCATTGATGACATCGTCCTATTTTTGTTTGCCTCAGTCACTCTGTGGGCAATTCTTCAAACCCAAAAACCGTTATCTCCCCTTGAAAGGTATCCAATTTATATTACTTTATTTTCTTTTTTCTCATTCTTTATCAATCGTTTATTAGTTTATAGCGATTTTTTACATATTGATTCGAAAATTTTTTACTGTGTTAGAGTTTTAGAATATTTCTTTTTTTTCTATGTTGGCTCTTTTGCATCAAGGTTTTTTCGATTAGAAAACTTTTTTGCCATTTTTTTTGCTTTCCTCATGGTCATTATGATTTGTCAAAAACTAGGAATCATTGGAGGGATTACAAGCGAGGGCTATGTGTCTAGCATCACAGGAAATGTAATAGGAATTGCTGCTTTTCCCGGTGAAATGGGATGCATCCTGAATTTTCTTTTTGCTTTTTTTGCGTTTAGCGAAAATTTTAAAAATCAAATCATCTCCTTTTTCCCAAATTCGTTACACCAGTTTATTAAAAACTCTTATACTTATTTTTTATTCGCGATTTTTTTTATTTTTACTGCTCTTACGGAAAATCGGATTGCAATTCTAACTTTGCTCTTTTGCTTTCTTGGCAGGTTAAAATATGAGTTTAGTTTCCAATCGCTTCCGAGCAAAATGTTTGTCCTTCTAGTGGCTATATCATTGCTTTGTGGAGCAGCTCTTACGATTCCTAATTTAAACGAACTTAAAGCCAGAAGTGAAAACTTAATCTCCATGCAAAATTTTGAAGCGTTTTCTCAAGCTTGGGATAGTATTGATATCACCTATAATCCCTTAGGACAGGAAAGCAAGGAAGGATTCAAACAATATGATGCTAGTTGGTGGATGAGAATCCATAAATGGATGTTTGCCATTAAAATTTTCATAAATCATCCTGAATGTTATTTCCAAGGCTTAGGTCCTGGAGCAAATTTTGCAGCTTTGGATGGGGGATGGCTCCGAATTTTTGTCGAGAATGGCTTTATTGGTACATTGCTATTCCTTCGCTTTTTTTACCTCATGTTTCGACAAAATCTACAAATGAAATGGATCATGATTGCTTTTGCAATCAACATGATCACCTTTGATGTGTACCTTGCTTACAAAGTGATGAGTATTCTTTTCCTCACCTCAGGCTATTTTTATGCTGTATCGTTTAGTTTGGAGCTCTCACAAAATAAGGTTTGCATGCTTTCTCGCGCGGAGTTTGATAATATAAAGATCGCGCAACAAACTTGATTTTGTGTCTGTCGCGCGGAGTTTGTAAAGATAGAAGTCAGCAACTATTTATAAATATTTGGCTATGAGCGGCTTATACCGAACGTGACTAAAAAATTAAAAAAACTAACCTAACCAAGCGACGCTCGAAGATCTATTTAAAAAATCTGATTAAACGATCTCCTTCTAAACGGTACTCATCTCCGTTTCCGGGGCAAATGGCAGACAATGTTTTCCCTTGTTCTACTGAGACAGGAAGATCTAGTTTTTTTCCAAAGCGGCTCATCCATCCCACTTGTTTTGCAGGATTGCCTAAAACAATGGCGTAAGGCTGCACATTTTTTGTGACCACTGCACCAGCTCCCACAAAACAGTATTCTCCCAAAGTAATCCCGCAGACGATCGTTGCATTAGCCCCAATCGAAGCACCCTTTTTGACCAATGTGGGTAGATATAAATCACGTCGAGAAAACTCGCTTCTCGGGTTGGCGATATTGGTAAATACCATGCTTGGGCCTAAGAAAACATCGTCCTCACAAGTCACTCCGGAGTAGATACTCACATTGTTTTGCACTTTGACATTTCTTCCAAGAATCACATCCGGCGCGATGAATACATTCTGGCCAATGTGACATTCTGAGCCCACTTTGGCCCCATTCATGATATGAGAAAAATGCCAAACCTCTGCGTCTAAAGCGACTTCTGCCCCCGGATCAACGATTGCGGTAGGATGGATTTTCTTTTGTTTGCCTGCTAAATTCAGAGTGTGCCTTTCCAGCGGATTGTGGGCTTCTCCATCATCATTTAAACTTTCTTGTGCTGCTTGCAAAACTTGCAAGACTCGTAGCCCTTCAGGGCCATCTGTTTTTGGAGCAATTCGTTCATCGCAACAATGGATAAAATGGATGCACTCTTCTTTTAAAGGCTCTTTTTGCTCTGGGTCGATAGCAATCGGTTCTACGATATTTGCAGTCGGTGTTCGTCCATGAGTCCAAGTTACATGATTTTGATATAATTGAAGTTTTTTCCCCCAAGGTTGCGTATCATCAAAGACCATCATCCCATGAGAGCCTACAATCGTTAATTTTTGTTCCTTAAAAGGATTCAGCCAGCTTACATAGATGTGCGCTCGAACTCCCCCATTAAATTTCAAAGTGGTGATAGTCGTGTCATCGACTCCGTGGGATAGATAATCGGCCCCAACGCATCGAACTTTTTCAGGCAATTGAAACCCGCAAAGAGAAAGGATCACTGAAACATCATGGGGAGCAAAATTCCAAAGAGCATTTTCTTCTGTTCGATAACTTCCATGGTTCAAACGATTCGAAACAATATACTGCAATTTGCCGATCTCACCTTGTCCCAAAACCTCTTGAAGGCGAAGAACGCAAGGGTGGTATTGCAAAAGATGCCCTACCATAAGGATTAAATGTTTTTGTTCCGCAATTCGGATGAGCTCTTCAGCTTCAACACTATCTAAACAAAGAGGTTTTTCGACATAAACATCTTTCCCGGCATTTAAGCACTCTTTTGCAATGTGATAATGTTGAAATGCAGGAGCTGCGATCGCCACACGTTGGATTTCTTTGTCTGCTAACACCTCCTGCAAAGAGGATACCAATCGAACGCCTGGATACTTTTCTTTATACGTTTGCAACAAAGATAAATTGTTATCGCAAAGAGTGTGCAAAGCTCCTAATTCAAAAAAATTTCTGGCTAAATTCTTTCCCCAATAACCTGCACCGATCAGAGCCAAATTTTTTTTTATATTTTTTTGAGCGCTCACAACTTTTTTCTCCCATTTGAGTTAGATTTTTATTTTTGAATCACGTTCGGTATAAAGTATCTTTTAGGCAACTCACAATAAAATCTTGATCTTTTTCTGTTAGCCAAGGGTGCATAGGGAGACTCAATACTTCTTTTGCTGCTGCTTCTGTAATCGGAAAATCGCCAGCTTTGTAACCAAGGTATTTATAAGCAGGTTGCTCGTGCATACCGACGGGATAATAAACCGCAGTGGGGATCCCCTTTTCTTTCAGTTCCCGCGCTACTGCATCTCGATTGGGAACCCGAATCGTATATTGGGCATATACATGGGTATTTCCGGGCATTACTTTTGGAGTTTCGCATGTATCTTTCAGTAATTTGGAGTATCTAGCTCCAATGCGAGCTCTTGCCTCTACTTCTTTTTGAAAGTGGGGCAGTTTTGCTAATAAAACTGCAGCTTGAATGGTATCTAGGCGACCATTGATTCCCAGATATTCATGATAGTATTTATTTTTTGTTGCGCCGTGGCCGCGAATGGCGCGAATTTTATCAGCAAGGTCTTGTCGATCGGTAAAAAGAGCTCCTCCGTCTCCATAGCAACCCAGGGGCTTAGCAGGGAAGAAACTCGTAGAACTTAAAGAAGTTGCACAACTTTTCTTTCCATTTCGTGTTGCTCCAAAACTTTGCGCTGCATCTTCGATCACACTGATTCCCTTTTTTTCGGCAAAGGAGTTGATTTTTTCCATCTCGGCCATTTGCCCAAAAAGACCTACAGGCATGATCCCTTTTGTTTTCGACGTAGTAGCTTTCTCGATATTTTCAAACGGAATGTTATAGCTCTCAGGATCAATATCTACGAATACGGTTTTTGCCCCTAGCAGTTCGATGACTTCAATGGTTGCCACAAACGTAAAGGGAGAAGTAATCACTTCGTCTCCCTTTCCAATTCCCAAAGCCATGAGCGCCATCAAAAGGGTGTCTGTTCCGCTAGAAGCGGATATACAATGCTTCACTCCTACATACTTTGCGAGCTCGCTTTCTAATTCCTGTACTTCTCGACCTAAAATATACTGTCCGCTATCTAAAACTTTGTGAATGGCTTGATCGATTTGACTTTTATACCGAAGATATTGGGTTTTAAGATCAATAAATTCCATTTTGAAAAACTCCAAATTTGGGATTCCTATCTCAGGCGCGAAATATATTTTTTCCTTTTGGGAAGAAATTTCTCGTATCCACGATCGGAACACCATAGGATAATATCTCATCTTGAGAAAAAGTGCTATGTTTAGTTGCTAGAAGAAAACAGTCGTAATCTTGGGAAAGAGGGGCGCTTCTTTTCCCTTGTAGATGGGCATATCCCCTAGTCTTCCCAATTACCGGAATAAACGGATCGTGATAGTTGACAAGAGCTCCTCTTTTTTCTAAAAGATCGATGAGTTCTAAGCTGGGACTTTCCCTCATGTCATCTACATCGGACTTATAGGCAAGACCTAAAATTAAAATTTTAGAACCTTTTACCGATTTCGAGAAGGTGTTTAAACAGTCTTGCAATTTTTCTAATACATATCTTGGCATGGCCCGGTTGATTTCTCCTGCCAATTCGATAAAGCGGGTCTGAACTCCAAATTCTTTTGCTTTCCAGGTCAAATAAAAGGGGTCCACCGGAATACAATGCCCACCCCATCCAGGGCCTGGCCAAAAAGGCATGAATCCAAAAGGCTTTGTACTGGATGCTTCAATGACATCCCAAACATCAATTCCCATCCTGTCAAAAATTATTTTAAACTCATTCACCAAGGCGATATTGACGCTTCTAAAAATATTTTCAAATAATTTTGCAGCCTCTGCTACCTCACAATTTTTTACTGGGATCACTTTTTGTATGGCTAAAGAATACAACTCTTTGCCTAATTCTAAACTTTTAGGATCAAGACCTCCGATCAATTTGGGGATCGATTTTGTGTTATAATTCTTATTGCCCGGATCCTCCCGCTCTGGACTATAGCAAAGGTACAAATCTTTCCCTAATTTTAGCTTCCCCTTCTCCTCTAATATGGGTAAAGCCACCTCTTTTGTAGTCCCTGGCCAAGTGGTACTCTCCAGCGATACCAGTGTATGAGGTTGCAAATAAGGAGCAATCAATTCACAAGTATTCGTAATATAGTGCAAATCCGGCTCTAAATGGACATTCAAAGGAGTAGGAACACATAAAATCACCGCATCACATTTAGAAATTTCTTGAAAATCATCTGTAGCTTGCAAAGTGGGCGTTGGAAAACTCGACTTGGAGACCAAAGTCTCCCCTTGGGGTTTTGCAAGACCCTTCCCCAAAGCTTGTTGAAGACGTTCGTGATCGATATGTTTGATATAGCTTTTTCCAGCTTGGATCGAGGCAATTTTATCCCGATCGAGATCAAACCCAATGATATTTATACCTGCCTCCACAAACACTAAAGCTAAAGGATAGCCCACATAACCTAAACCAATAATTCCAACGGTTAGTTTTTTCTCTTTGATTTTTTCAAAACTGATTCCCATGTTCTATCCTGCTATTGACAAATACAGACTTGCAACCTAGCATATCCCTTTCTATACACAAGGTGTTGATCAAAATGAAAGGAATAGTTCTCGCTGGTGGGAGTGGTACCCGTTTGCATCCTTTGACATTGGGCGTTTCCAAACAACTGCTGCCCATTTACAACAAACCAATGATTTACTATCCCATCTCTGTTTTGATGTTAGCTGGAATCCGCGAAATTTTGATCATAACTACTCCGGACTTGCAGAGGCATTTTTGATAGGCAAAGAGTTTATAGGAAAGAGCAATGTCTGCTTAATTTTAGGAGACAACATTTTTTATGGAAACCATTTACAGCCTCTTTTGGTCAAAGCTCGAGACAAAAAGGAAGGAGCAACCATTTTTGCCTATGAGGTCAAATCACCGGAACGATATGGGGTTGTAGAGATGGATTCCAAAGGAAGCGCCCTATCGATTGAAGAAAAGCCTAAACACCCTAAATCCAATTTTGCTGTCACTGGCTTATATTTTTACGATAACCAAGTTGTCGATATTGCTCGTAAGCTAAAACCTTCCGCCCGTGGAGAACTCGAAATCACCGATGTTAATAGAGAATATTTGATGCGCAAACAATTGAGCGTCAGCATACTAGGGAGAGGGTTTGCATGGCTAGATGCTGGAACCTATGAAAGCTTGATGCAAGCAGGCCAATTCGTGCAAGTCATCGAGGAGCGGCAAGGGCATGCCATCGCATGTTTAGAGGAAATTGCTTTCCGTCAAAAATTTATCGATAAAACTCAGCTTAAAGTTTTAGCAGAACGTTTGAACAAGAGCGGTTATGGACAAGCCATACGGGAACTTTGCGATAACGAAGCTCAGATTTGAGAAATGGATGCAAAAACAACGCAAAATAAACCACATTTTAGTGACTGGTGGGGCAGGATTTATTGGTTCTGCCTTTATTCGATACCTATTGAAGAATGTCGCCTCATTCCAAGGCAAATGTGTGAATTTGGACCTTTTGACTTATGCAGGAAATTTGACCAGTCTTCGCGAGGTGGATCAAGATCCCCGATATGTGTTTTATCAAGGCAATATTTGCGATCAAAATCTCGTAGAAAAACTGTGCGACCAATATCAGATTGACACGATCATCCACTTTGCGGCCGAAAGCCATGTGGACCGAAGCATCGCTGGACCCAAAGCTTTTATAGAAACAAACGTGCTCGGAACGTTCCATCTTCTAGAAGTGTTGCGCAAACATCCCCATATCCATTTTCATCACGTATCTACCGATGAAGTTTTTGGATGTTTAGGGGCAACCGGATCGTTCCACGAAGACTCTCCCTACCGTCCAAATTCCCCTTATTCGGCATCCAAAGCATCCTCAGATCATTTTGTAAGGGCTTATGCGAAAACCTACGGCTTATCTACCTGCATTTCCAATTGCAGCAATAACTATGGCCCATATCAAAATCCGGAAAAATTGATCCCTTTAATCATTCTCCGCTGTTTGCAAAATCAAAGTTTGCCTGTATATGGTCAAGGACAAAATGTGCGTGATTGGCTCTATGTGGAAGATCACGCAAAGGCCCTCTGGATGCTTTTGGAATTCTCTCAGAGGGGAGAAACCTACAACATCGGTGGGGAGGAAGAATGGAAAAATATCGATTTAGTCCATGAAATTATCCAAATGATCGCAAAATTCCAAGAAGAAGATCCAAAAAAACTTGTGTCTTTAATTACCTTTGTGAAAGACCGGCCAGGCCATGATTTCCGCTATGCTATCGATTGTACAAAAATCAAAAAAGAAATTGGCTGGACTCCAGATCATTCTTTCAAAGAAGGGCTGGAAGAAACTGTAAAATGTTATTTGCAGGATGCAAACTTGTTTCAAACTGTGGGAATAATATGAAAGAACCCAGTTCAGAACTGACTATCGAAGCGAATCAGTTTCCGAAAGAATATTTGAAAGAATTATTTCGTTATCGTGAATTATTTTATTTTCTTGCCTGGCGAGATATTGTGGTTCGCTACAAACAAGCAGTATTTGGGATCGCTTGGGCTGTGGTTCGCCCTCTGCTCAATATGGCTGTTTTCACGTTGATTTTTGGAAAAATCGCCCATCTTTCCTCCTACGATATTCCCTATCCATTGATCGTATTGGCAGGTATTCTCCCTTGGCAACTTGTTTCTGGAGTGATTTTCGATACATGCAACAGCCTTGTGAATAATGTACCGTTGATAACGAAAGTTTATTTCCCAAGAATTATTTTATCCACTTCGCTCATTTTGGTGCATCTTGTCGATTTTAGCATTAATTTGGCCCTTCTTTTCCTTTTTATGTTCATGATGGGCATTGGCAATCTATCCACAATGTTGGCTCTCCCTTTATGCTTGCTCCTAGCTCTTATGCTTTGTATAGGCGCAAGCCTTTGGCTTTCCGCTCTGACAGTTCAATACCGCGACTTCCGCTTTATCGTCACATTCCTAGTCCAGTTCGGTATGTTTATTTCTCCTGTAGGCTATGGAAGCCACATCATAACGGGTGTAGGGAAATGGGTCTATTTTTTGAACCCCATGGTTGGTGTGATTGATTCCTTTCGTTGGTCGCTATTTGGAATCGAAGAGCCTGATATGATCTGGTCTATCACTATCTCTTTCATTGTTTCGGCAATATTGCTCTTTACAGGGCTGCGCTATTTTCGTAAAACAGAACGTTTCTTTGCAGATCGGATTTAAACAACGGATGTAAACAAAAACGTTTTATTCTCACTGTGAATTTCTCTCCAAAATTTTCAAAATTATCCGAGAAGGCACAGCGGGAATGCCTCATAGGACATTTTCTTCGAAAAAAATCCCTAATCTGTGTCAAAATTCCTCTAAATATGGGCAAAGTCGTACAAATTACCAATGTATCTAAGAAATATCTGATCTACCACGAGGGGCAATCTGCCGATTCGACTCTTGTGGAAATGCTCTCGCGAAAAAGCAAAAACTTTTTTAATTGTATTCGTCATCCTTTTTCTTACACAAATCCCTCTTCCAACTATGAAGAATTCTGGGCATTAAACGATGTTTCCTTTGACATCGAAGAAGGCGACCGCGTTGGGATTATAGGAAGAAATGGTGCAGGAAAATCGACGCTGCTAAAAATCCTTTCGCGAATTACGGAGCCCACATCCGGCAGTGTAAAAATTCGTGGGCGCTTATCTAGCCTTTTAGAAGTAGGAACAGGGTTTCATCCAGAGCTCACAGGAAGGGAAAATATTTTTCTCAATGGAGCCATTCTCGGCATGAAACGAAGCGAAATCAAAAGAAACTTCGATGAAATTGTAGCCTTTGCCGAAATTGAAAAATTTCTAGACACTCCTGTAAAACGGTATTCCAGTGGCATGTATATGAGGCTTGGATTCGCCATTGCTGCCCATTTGGATTCCGAATTGTTGATTATCGACGAGGTACTTGCTGTAGGAGATACACAATTTCAAGCAAAATGTTTTAAAAAACTGAGTGATTTGAGAATCAAAGGTAGAACTGTTCTCTTTGTGAGCCACGATGTAAACGCCGTCCTTTCTCTCTGCGACAAGGGGATTTATTTGGAAAATGGGCGTATCGTAGTGTCTGGCAATATCGACAGCTGCGTCAATCAATATATGAAAACGTATCGTGACAAATCCTTCTTATGGCAAGGAAATGCAGGAGATGAACATATTCGCATTTACAGTGCTTTCCTAGATGGGAACAAAGAATTTTTCTATCAAGGAGAAAAACCTAAATTGACCATTGAATATGAGATCTTAAAACCCCATCCCGATCTTTTCTTTATACTGAGCATATGGAATATGCGCCACCAACTATTAGCTCGCACCCATACATTTGACGATACTGACGAAACAGATAAATTTGCTTCTCTTGGGAAACATCGCCTTTCCTTTGGCTTAGATGCCAATCTCTTCCATAATGGGGATTATCTCATCAAATTATATTGTGCAATTCATAATAAGAAAAAAATCAGTGACGATGAAATTGTTTTAAAATTCCCTGTTTATACACAAAAGAAAAATGCTCGCTTTGGGCACACCTTGGAGCAAGAGGGAATTACTTTAGGCACTCATTGGGAATGGCAACAAATAGGACAATAAAATGGCTAAAATTCTTCTTAACTCTATCGATGTGATTGGTAAAACCATGGCAGGCCCATCCATTCGTTATTGGGAGTTTGCCAAAGCACTTTCAAAAAATCACGAAGTAATCCTTTTGATTCCCAATGAAATTGAGGTGAGTTCAAACGATTTTACGATCATCCAAAAAACGGCCAATTATCGAAAGTATTTCAAACAAGTAGATGCAATTATTACCATGTCCGTCTCTCCATCAATGGCTTGGGCAGCAAAAAGGCATGGTGTAAAGATCATTTTTGATGCATACGTTCCTATGCCGATAGAGATGTTTGAAATGCATAAAGATTCCCCTATGGAATTACGGAAAAAAGAACAAAAAACGATCTCTGAAGCATTTAACTTTTCTTTTCGTATGGCGGATGGGGTGATTTGCGCCAATGCAAGCCAACGAGATCTTTGGACCGGAATGTTATTGAGCCAAAAAAAAATTGATCCTGCAATGTATGACAACGATATCTTACTAAAAAACGTGATTGATCTTGTTCCTTTCGGGCTCTCTTCCACTCCTCCTCAAAAGAAAGGGGAAGGTCCAAAAAGTATTTTTAATCTCAAAGAAACCGATAAAATTGTCCTTTGGGGAGGGGGGATCTGGAATTGGTTCGATCCTTTGACTCTCATCAAAGCAATTCATCAAATCAGTCTCGTACGAAAGGATATCCATTTGGTTTTCATGGGAGTAAAAGTGCCAAGTACTTGCCCAGATACACAATTTATCATGAACATGCCGAGCAGAGCATACGAATTAGCAAAAGAGTTAAATTTGCTCAATCGACATGTGTTTTTCAATCCTGGTTGGACTCCCTATGAACAACGGACCAGTTTTCTGTTGGAATCCGATATCGGCGTTTCTACTCATTATGACCATTTAGAAACCCGTTATGCTTTTCGAACAAGGATTTTAGATTATATTTGGGCCGGGTTGCCCATCATTAGCACAGAAGGGGATTCGTTCTCCAAATTGGTCGCAGAAAAAGAAATCGGACTCGTCGTACCCTACGAAGACAGCCATGCCATTGCAAAAGCCATCACCTACATCATCGACAACCCACAAATTGTAAAAAAAATGAAAGAAAATTTGGAAACTGTTCGGCAAGAATTCTATTGGGAAAAGTTGGTGCGGCCGATCGAAGAAATGATTGCTTCTAAGCAACCGATAAAGTCAAAATGGGCTGATTTAAAACACATTATCCATTCTGTGTATCAGGTTCGAGGAGCCTTGTTTCCTTTTAAAATTGTAATGAATCGTATTTTGCAACGTTTAGGGCTCGTAAGGATATAACTTCCGCATCTTAAACTGTGCCAAAAAGGGCTAACCAAAATTTGATGATAACTGTAGATATTCTTTTAGCAACGTACAATGGATCTTCGTTCCTTGCGGCACAAATCGATTCGATCTTGCAGCAAGATTATCCCCACTTACGTCTCCTTATCCGCGATGATTGCTCCCAAGATGGAACAGAAGTAGTTATACAAAAATATGCGGCATTATTCCCTTCTAAAATCGTTTTTTTACCTTCCGAGAAACGGCTAGGAATAAAAGGAAATTTTTCAACTCTCATGGAGCACTCTACCGCAAACTACATCCTCTTTGCAGACCAAGATGATGTTTGGGAAAAAGACAAAGTGAGCAAAACACTTGCCAAAATGAAAGAGCTTGAAAGCCACGCTACCATGAATAGTGGCCTACTGGTGCACACCGATTTAAAAGTGGTCGATGAGAACTTACATCTTATTTCCGACTCGTTTTGGAACTATGCAGGCATTCATCTTTCACGAAAAATCACTTTGAATCGATTATTAGCGCAAAATGTGGTCACAGGTTGTACGGTGATGATCAATAAACCACTGCTACAACTAGCTTGGCCAATCCCTGAAACAACAATCATGCATGACTGGTGGCTTGCCCTTGTGGCTGTTACTTTTGGGAAAATCGGCTCCATTCCTGAATCGACCCTTCTCTATCGACAACACAGCAAAAATACATTGGGAGCAAGAAAGTTTTGTATCCTGAAAAACGTAAAGCAAAGGCTTAAAATATTTATAAAACCTGATCCAAACAAATGTGCTCAAGCTAATGAATTGCTGAAGAGATATCACGCCAAACTCAATGAAAAGCAAAAACAAACCCTCAAAACTTTCATCCGTTTGCCCAGGTGGTCATTTTTTAAACAAACAATTTTGACTTTATTTTACCTGTTGAAGAGGTGAATATATGAGTATAGACTTAAGTATCATCACTGTGACTTACTGCTCCGCAGAACACATTGAACGTTTAATTCGCTCTGTTCAAAAAAGTTCCCAAAAAATTACTTATGAACACTTGATTGTGGATAACGGATCTACAGATAATACCGTAGACCTCATTCGATCCTTTGGCGATACCGTGATTTGCATTGCCAATAAGGAAAATCGGGGATTTGCAGCAGCGAATTTGCAAGGCTACCAACAAGCGAAGGGAAAGTATCTTTTATTTCTCAATCCTGACATGGAAATAGAAGAAAAGGGGTTCCATAAAATTGTCTCATGGATGGATCAACATCCAAAAACTGCGATTATGGGATGCCAACTCTTAGACCGACACGGAAATCTTAACATGGAAGCTGCTCCCCGTCGATTTCCCCGTTTATTTGAACAATTCATTCTTCTGCTAAAATTGCAAAAGTTTTTTTCCAAAGCAATCGATCATTACTATTACAGAGATCTCGATTTGTCTAAAGAGCAACCGGTAGAAACGGTGAGAGGATCCTTTATGGTCATGCGTCGCGAGCTGATTGACACACTCGGGTGGCCCTTCGATCCCAGGTATTTTATTTGGTTTGAAGATGTAGACATTTGCCGAGAGGCATGGAATAAAGGTTTTAACGTGGTTTACAACCCTTCCATCAAATGCAAAGATGCGATTGGGCAAAGCTTTCAGCAGCGAGACCGGAAATGGAGATTCAAACAGTATGCAAAAAGTTTGCTATGTTATTTTAAAAAATGGGAACCTTTTTATGTGTGGTGTTGGATCCCTCTCGTTTACATTCCATTATCTTATCTCATTGGCACTAAGACGATGGGGACATTGATTTCAAAATTAAAAAAGATTTTCTCACCTCGCAAAGAAGAAACGATTGTCCTATTTCGGGAAAGCCGACTTGCTCACAATCTTCTTGATGGCAAACGGGGAATTGAAATTGGAGCATCCGCTCACAATCCTTTTGGCCTTAAAACTCTAAATATCGATTATGCTGAAGAGAGCTTTAAAAAATTTGAAAACGATGAGCTGCGCCTTTGTGGAAAAGTTGCACCAGTGCACTGGACAGCTAGTGGCGATGATTTGCCATTTAAGGACAATACCGTCGATTTTGTGCTCTCCTCGCATGTGATTGAACACTTTTATGACCCGGTTAAAACCATTAAAGAATGGCTTAGAGTGGTAAAACCAGGCGGCTATGTGTATATCATTGCTCCACACAAAGAGAGAACTAGGGATGCGGAACGTACAAGGACAACATTAAACGAAATTATCCAAAGAAATGAGCACCCTAATCCTCCAGAGATTGACCACCACAGCCACCATTCTATATGGATTACAGAAGACTTTTTAGAAATCTGCAATCATTACCAATGGAACGTCATCGCAGTACAAGATGAGGATGACAAAGTTGGCAATGGTTTTACAGTGGTGCTACAAAAATGAAAGTAATACAAACGAATATTCCCGAAGTATTTATCATCGAACCCAAAGTTTTTGGCGATGATCGGGGCTTTTTCTATGAAAGTTTTAATAAAAAATTATTTTCAGAATACATCAAAGACGATTTCGTACAAGACAATCACTCAAAATCTGCCAAAGGAGTATTGCGAGGTCTGCACTACCAGCTAAAGCAGCCCCAAGGAAAATTGGTCCGTGTAACAATAGGGGAAGTGTACGATGTAGCTGTCGATATTCGCAAAAACTCTCCTACTTTTGGAAGATGGGTTGGCGTTGAACTATCTGCAGCCAACAAGAGAATGCTTTGGGTACCAAAAGGGTTTGCACATGGCTTTTTAGTGGTCTCCGAATTTGCAGAATTTCTTTATAAAACCACAGATTTTTACGATCCCTCCTCCGAAAGATGTATCCTGTGGAATGATCCCGATTTGGCGATCCCTTGGCCGATTGGTAACTCTCCGATACTTTCCGCTAAAGACACTCAAGGTAAACTACTTAAACATGCCGAGTTGTTTCCATGAAACGAATTCTGATTACAGGAAAACAGGGGCAAGTCGGTTGGGAGCTTCAACGAACTTTGGCCTCCTTGGGAACTATTTTTGCTTATGACCGATCTAACCTCGATCTGCAGAACCCCATCCAAATCTGCAAAACGATCCGAGAAATACAACCTCACATCATTGTCAATGCCGCCGCTTATACTGCTGTCGATAAAGCGGAAACTGACCCAGAAATGGCCAATGCCGTCAACGCAACTGCTCCAGGGATTTTGGCAGAAGAAGCGAAAAAATGTGGGGCAATTTTGGTCCATTACTCGACAGATTATGTATTCGATGGAACTTCCCCTCAACCTTACACAGAAGCAGACAAAACAAATCCTCTAAATGTATATGGGAAAACCAAACTTGAAGGGGAAAAAGCGATCCAACAAATTTCAGGAAAGCACCTTATCTTTCGAACAAGTTGGGTGTATGGAGCAAGAGGCAAAAATTTTTTACTCACCATGCTAAAACTTGGCAAAGAAAGAGAACTTTTAAAGATCGTCAACGATCAAGCAGGTGCCCCTACCTGGAGCAGAATGATTGCAGAAGTTACCGCAAATATTCTCATTGATCCAAAAGATTCCTGGGGCATATATCATTTAACCTCTTCTGGCCAAACTACTTGGTTTGAATTTGCTAAGAAAATTTTTGCAAAATCTCAAATGGGAGTCACAATTCAACCGATTTCTACCTCGGAATATCCTCTACCGGCCATACGTCCCAAATATTCGGTCCTTTCCAATGAAAAGTTGAAGAAAACCTTCCAAATCTGTTTACCAGACTGGGAAGAATCTTTAGATAAGTTCTATTTATCCAATGGATATACGGAAGTAGACTCTCCTCCATAACTATAGATATCTTCAGGATAAGGCTCTAACCTAAAGGAAATTTGTTTCCATTCCGGCAACCAAAAAAGCTCCTCCCCGCCAAGTCCAAAAAAGGAGGGGATCTTTTTCAAATAACTTATAATTTGATCTTTTAACCCCGTATAAAGAACCGGAACGTACACAACTTTCTCGGGATTGCGATTGAGATAAGCCGCCCACCAGGAAAAGGTCGATCTCGATAAGATATGATTTTTCATCAGTGACATTAAATAGAATTCATCTACGTAATCGTTTCCTTCTATAAATACCAAGTTTTTATTGGGAAATTTTTCTTTAAATTTAGCCTTGCACCACTCAATTCGATCGGAAAATACGACGAATAAAGAATCATCGGGAAATTTGGCCATGGCCTCTTCAAAAAATGTTAGACCAGTAAAAGGCGACCCTTTTTCGTGAATTATTTTTGAATAAGTCCTTACATGAATGGAGACCGTCTTATCTGAAGCAATCAGGTCTTTATATTTTGAACGCAGAGTTGTTACAGTAGATTCGGAAGGAGCAAACATATCGATGATTTCTTGCCGGTGATGATCAAAGTACTTCCAAGAAAAAAAACCTCCATCCAACTCGACATTTTTCAAACCATGAGGCAGCTTTTCAAAATCGGTGTTTGCCACCGTGTAACGGGTTAATGGAACGGGACAAGAAGTAACCGAATCGACTCTAAAAAAGACCCGGTCTCGATTGTGGGAAAGATTATTTCCCGAGCCGTTTAAACCAGGAAAAAGAGGGATGAGATGGTGATCCCATCCGTATGCGAGTGTGGCAGCAATATCAAACATCTGATTCCCTAATTGCCCTCCACCTGTATTTACGGTTATGTAACCAAAGGGTTTGTTGTCGGTTTTCGAATCTCTTAAATAGAACAACCAGACATTCAACCCGAACAAAAGCAATATAACGATTTTGATTTTCATTGCGTTCAAAAGTATTGGTTTGCAACTCTCTTCTGCACCAAATTTAATTTCAGAGGAGTTAGGAAAAAAATATTACATGTAAAACGAATCATTGTCGATACACAAAAATTTAAAAATCACGGACTTCTGGGAAAAATTGAACCAAACCCTCCTTCCAAGGATAGCAAGTTACATGGTCAAACTTTTTCATGAATCGATCTTGGCTAAGCACAACCGCTTCACAATTTGGAATATCCTTAGTGATTTTGCTGAAAGAATGGATATCGCTTTCCTGAATCGAATCAGAGCTTTTTATCTCTACACAAAGAAGTGGTTTCCCTGGCCTTTCTACGACCAAATCCACCTCTACTCCACCTGCGGTGAGAATAAACGAAAATCGATATTCAGGCTGAAAATAACTCCCTAAACGGATAAACTCCAATAAGACAAAATGTTCAAAGGCTTCCCCATAAGCTGCGGTTTTTGGAACCAAAGGAATCGATAATCTTCGCGAAAGGCTTCGAACAATTCCGGTATCAAAGAAATAGAATTTTGGCTTTTCTATGAAACGTTTCCGAAAAGAGTTGTGATAAGGTTCTAAGAAAAATCCAATCATCGTATCTTCAAGAACAGAAAAATATTCTTTGATGGTTTTATCATCTACTCCTACATCTCTTGCTATATTTGCATAGTTGATGATTTTTCCGTTGCATTGTGCGGCCACCTCTAAAAAACGACGAAAAGGGGATAATTTCCGTACCACCTGCTCGTCCCAGATTTCCTCTTTTAGATAGGTATCGCTATAAGAGCGCAAAAATTCTTCTTTCACATCATTATCTTCTAGGCTAAAAATTTTTGGCAGGGTTCCCCATAGCAACGATTTCTCTAAGTCAAATTGTTCCTTTAACTCAAAACAAGAAAGAGAATACAAATGATAGACAAACGCGCGACCTGCAAGTAAGTTGGCTCCTCCTCTTTTTAACCTACGAGCACTCGACCCGGTGAGGATAAACATTTTGTCGGTTTCTTCAATCAAACGATGCACTTCGTCCAACAACTTTGGCACCTTTTGTATTTCATCAATCACAACATAGATCGTCTCTTTTGGAAGAGCCTTTACCATAGCATAAAGATTTTCTGGATTTCGAAAAAATTGATCCTCTATTTTCGAATCTAAAAGATCTAACCAAAGGGACTGCTCTGGATTGAACCGCTTCTTCAGCAAAGTACTTTTGCCTGTGCCCCTTGGTCCAAATAAAAAAAAGCTATGTTTATGGGAAAAACGACACAAACGGGAAAACATTTCTACTCCGGATTTGCTTGCTTTTTCCGGAGCATACTCCATTTTTGTCAAAAAGTCAATGCTTTATTTGACATTTTCGTAGCGAACTCCGGATTTGCTTGCCTTTTCCGGAGTATACTCCATTTTTTCCCGATCGGAAGCTTCTATTTATACCGAATGTGACTCAAAAATTGGGAATTGCAACTAGTCTTGTTTTTCCAAAGAAAATTCGATTTTATGTTTACCGAAATAATCGAAAAGTTGGTTGAAAGCTAGAACGAAAAAGTCTTTCGTTAAAGGGTCATTCATGAGAAAAAACTTCTGATCGTGATAGCAAACAGCTTTTAGAAAGAAAACATGCCAGGAATTCTCCAAAGGCAATCCCCCTTTAAAATACACTGCTTTCCATAAATTTTCGACCGCGGTCGCTTTTTCCTCTTTAGTATATTTACCCCTATTTAAGGATGACTCATTTATGATCAATAAATCTTCATTTTTCATCTTGGTATTTGCTAGGGGATTGATAGAAATTTTAAGGCTCGATAAGACCCAATATCTAAGTTTACTTGGATCCAGTCCTTGGCTTCTCATTCTTAGGGAAGGTGGATTGTCTTTTTTTCCCATTACATGCTCGAATGCGATAACAGGTGCCATGACTCCAATGTTTATGAACATGTTATCACAAATTTTCTGTGTTGGGTGTCTTGGAGATTCAGGATCGACGAGTAAACCCAATTTTTGCATAGATCGGTGCCAATTTAAAGTAAAAGATCGAATCTCTTCTACAGGAAGA
>Ga0206882_1013_pt2 | contig 24064 bp, 19 predicted proteins | sample Alteio_BWOrgCont_4_FD_152908 | JGI IMG/M metagenome (GOLD analysis project Ga0206882, IMG submission 152908) | Enriched cells from forest soil in Barre Woods Harvard Forest LTER site, Petersham, Massachusetts, United States -... | ecosystem: Environmental > Terrestrial > Soil > Temperate forest > O...
CCGATGCAACCGGCAAGGCTATGGTTTCATTTTATACATCAGATAAAACCGGCAAATATATGGCCGTAATGCAGGGTATAACCGCCGATGGTTTGGCAGGCAGCTATACTTTGAGGTTTGATGTGAGTAAATAGATCCCGGCATAGCGGAAACCCTTTTCTGGTCTAAATATTAGCGGAAGCATAACTTAGACCAGTATTAAAAAATATTAATTGTAGTTAAAAAAATATATAGGCTTTATCAAAATGCAATTTAATTGAGAATAACTCCCTCCATTTTCAAATTTCAACATATTATTTAAAGCATTATGGAGATATATATCAGGGTTGGGTGGAATTGATGAACCTCCTTTTTCAAACATTTCCTTTGTTACCAGCATAGGGCTACAACCTGCCTGGTAATAAATAATAACCGGAAGTAAAAAAACCTTATCTTTCATTTGCTGTATTTGATTTTCTGAAAGCATCCATAATTTATTTGTTAATATAACAGCCTTTTGTAGTGCTTGCTTCACTTGTATGGGGCTATTACCAGAGAAATCCACCGAATCGATCTTCTTATCATCGATTTTAAACTTTAAATAAACAACTGTATTAATACAAGAGTCATTTAAAAATGCTTTATCAGGTTTATAATTGTTTGTAATATAATATCTAATTCTTTCAACAACATTATTACCGTCAACTGCGGATGAGCTATTTTGAGCCACTGCTAAGCTTATGGTTATTATTATTAAAAAAATAGTAAATACCGCTGAAGATGTTATTCTTTTCATATATTTTATCTAAAGTTATATATTAATTATGGAGTACTACATGATGTTTTTGTCCCACTTGTATGATTTAAATATGCATTTCCAGTATTTACAATAGTTGTTGGGGTTAAGTTATAACTTGTTGCAAGCGTGGTAAAAGCACTTGCAGACGTGGTTGCAATATCTGCCATTTCATATAATATCAATGAATTAGCATCAGCATCACTTAAATTTGGAAAAACTGATTTTAAAGAGGCTCTTAATGTGTTCACATATTTAGTTGCCATCAATAAGTGCTGCGATAAAGCATCACCGGGGGCCACTCCATAATATTCAAAATAACCATGAAGCCCTTCATGTAACATTGTAATTGCCGTTAATTCTTGCGAAGCGCCAGGAAGTACTTTTTCATTTAAGGAAACGGTAATATTGAAAGTAGTATCACCATTATTAATAGTTATACTACCTGGAGCAGGCGTATTTGCTAATCGAGTGTTTGATAATGTAGTATCTTGTTTATAGGTTATATTTACCTTGGAGCTTACATTAAAAGTACTATCAATAAGATTTCCAATTGTATTATTTATATTTTGCGTCAATAATATTTTGTTTAGTGTCTTTATTAAACACGAATCTGTTAAACTATCAATAATGGCAGGCGTTGGCGGCGGCGTTGTACTGCTGCTACCAGAACTTGGCGTAGGGTCGCCTGTTACTCCCGGATCCGGGTCGCCGCCTCCCGTGTCGCAAGGATCATCAGGTACTACCCATACAGGTGTTGCATCGCCGCAATCATAGGCACCATAATCGGGATAATAAGTGCAGTCGTCCAGATCCCAATAAACGGTCTCCCCGCCGCAATCGTCCGGGTCGGGCTCCGGTTCTGCTACGTTAACTGTTTTGCCCGTGGAGTTCACCTGCAGCTTGCTATTGCTACTGCCTCCCTTTGTTCCATTAAGTGCGGCTACCTTTCGCCCGTTATTATAACGGAAACCATTAATAAATTTTCGGTCGAGCGTATAAAATACAACTACGCCGGTAAACGTGGCAGGTATCTGGCGGTAATGCAAATTGCCGATAACCGATTTATGGGTTTGGGTATAATCCTCAATTACCTTCATAAAGAAGTTTAATCGCGTCCCATCGTTCAGCCTAATAAATACCGCTGCTGTTTTATTTTTATAAAAGACAGAATCGCCCGGTTTGATTTGGCGAGTGACAATCAGGTCACTATCAGCCTGCATATCAAATTCAACTACCTGCTGTTATCGCTGCGGTTATTGATCACATACTTATCCCATTTTACATTTAGGTTGTGGACAAAACTTGGGAAAGTGCTGCTACTCAGCGAGGCTGTTGCAAAGCCGCTGCCCGAAATAATGCCTTTGTTGTAAATGGCCTGCAAGCTGCTTAAATCGGATGAGCTGAGCGTAGTTACTGCCGGTAATGCTGATGTTTTCAAATCCTTACGGCAACTGTGGATAATAAATAAGATGGAGATAAATGCGAGCGCTATGCCAACGCGCACACTTACCTTTTTAAGGTAAGGTTTTTTCATAATTGTACTAAGTTTGGTTTAGTGGTTTATTATTGCAACAAACTCGTTACCAAAGATCAGTAATAAGTATTATAAAAACAATTTTTTATAAAAATATTTACAGTATTGATACGGGAGTTTTACGGCGATTGGTACAAATAAATTTATTATAAATTATTGTCAGGAAACCCGATGCAACCGGCAAGGCTATGGTTTCATTTTATACATCAGATAAAACCGGCAAATATATGGCCGTAATGCAGGGTATAACCGCCGATGGTTTGGCCGGTAGCTATACATTGAGGTTTGACGTGAGTAAATAATCTCCCTTGCAATTAAATTAATAAACCCGCATCTTTAATGTAAATTATAACCATTATGGATGTATTTAAATCTGCGGGCTTTATTATGGTCATGCTTGCCCTTTCAACAACCTTATCCGCGCAAAAAAAAGAACAGGTAAGTGTGCTCCGGTATGATAATAGCAACCGCATAGAAATCTTTATCGGCGGCAAGCCCTTTACCAGCTTCCTGTATCCTGATACCCTGGAAAAACCCGTATTATATCCCATACAGGCTGCCAACGGAACCGTAGTTACCCGTGGTTTCCCGCTCGACCCAAAACCCGGCGACCCAACCGATCACCCGCACCATATTGGCCTTTGGTTTAATTATGAAAACCTGAACGGGCTGGATTTCTGGAATAACTCGTACGCCATTCCTAAAGAAAAAAAGAACCAGTACGGCTGGATACGCACGGATAAAATATTAGAGGCAACAGGCGGAACAATTGGCAAACTGGCCTATCATGCCAACTGGACCAACCAGCAAAAAGAAGTGATATTGGAAGAAACTACCCGTTTTGAATTTAGCGGCGACGCGCACCGGCGCATCATTGACCGCATCACTACTTTAAAAGCGGATAAGGATGCCCTGTTTAAAGACGCCAAAGACGGTATGCTCGGCCTGCGCCTGGCGCATGAACTGCAAATGCCAACTACAGAAGACCAAAAATTTACTGATGATAAAGGCAATGTAACCATAGTGAAAGGCGGTACCGATAAAATACCTACCGGCAATTACCTCACCAGCGCCGGTAAAACCGGCAACGATGCCTGGAGTACCCGCGGCATATGGTGCAAAGTTTACGGCAAAATGGGCACCGATTCCATCAGCATAGCCATAATTGATAACCCTAAAAACCCCAACTATCCCACTTTTTGGCACGCCCGTAACTACGGCTTGTTTGCCGCCAACCCATTGGGCGAAAAGATTTTTACCAACGGAAAATCTGAAAAAAATCTAACGCTTAAAAAGGGAGAATCGGTTACATTTAGGTATCGGATAGTTATTGAGAATGGGAAAGAGACGATGAGTGTTGCTGAATTGAATAGGATGGCGGGGGAGTTTGCGGGGAAGTAGCTATCTAAATAATTATTTTGATTATTATTGTAAAAAATATTGTACTTGAAAGATTAAAGCTATGGAGTTGTCTGATTTGGATTTTTCAAAGACTTATACTTATGCCGATTATTTTAAATGGCGCTTTGATGAACGTCTTGAGCTGATTAAAGGAAAGATATTTAAAATGAGTCCGGCACCAAGTCGTTCGCATCAGGATATATCTGTAGCAATAACTTTAAAGCTTGGAAATTATTTGAAAGGTAAGCCCTGTAAAATATATGCTGCCCCCTTTGATGTACGTTTGCCGCGTTCTTCAAAAGAAGATACCGCCATTTATACTGTTGTTCAACCTGATATTTGCGTAATCTGCGATCTTTCAAAACTGGATAGCCGCGGTTGCATAGGCGCACCGGATATTGTTGTTGAAATCCTTTCGCCGGGCAACAATAAAAAAGAACTGCACAATAAATATGAAGTTTACCAGGAAGCGGGTGTAAAAGAGTATTGGATCATTCACCCGAGTGAGCATACTTTTTTAAAATATAGCCTTGACAACGAAGGACTTTTTCAACCCTCAAAATTATTAATCGGCGGTGATGAATTAACGTCAGATGCTTTACCCGGTTTTATTCTTGATCTGAATGAAATTTTTGAAGAAAATTAATTCTCAGCATTAGTCTGAATGTTCCACCACAGACAATTATAACAGCAGCTTTGTTAGCTGCGAAACCCCAAACAAAAAGATCCTTTGGCAATTAAGCCAAAGGATCTTTAAAAAGCCAACTGCGCAGCTTATTTATTTAAGGGTATTATATCTATAATAACGGTACGGTTATAAAAACGTTCTTCGGGAAGGTTGTTTTCAAAAGGCGAATGGCTGGCATCGGCCCCAAAACCGGCAGTTTCAAACTTTACATTGTTTTTGCCTGCGATATTTAAAGCATGCTCAATTATTTGTTGCGTTTGCTGCGCCCTGCTTTCAGAAAGCTTTTGGTTATAAGCTTCCTCCCCGATTATATCGGTATGTCCATGTATGCTAACCGTTGCCCCGTCGGTAATTAACGGGGATACAACGTTTGTTAAAAAGTTAGTGTACGACGCGATAGTGGTTGACCTGTCATAGCTAAATACAATGCTGTACTTCAACCCTTTTACAATGGTTACATCAGGGTGTACTAAGTGAACAGAGCTTTCTTTTGTAACTGATAGCCCGGTGTTTGTTTGGCCGGTCATAGTAATTTTATAATCACCATCAGGGCTGTCGCCCAAAATGGTCGCGCGGGGTATGCTCGCCTGGTTTTGCATATAAGGGCCATAATGTTGAACGGCACCGTTTGACGCGGTGACATCAACCGACCATGACCTAAGCAATTGACTGGCTGAATCTACGTTCAAAACAACCTGGTTGTCCATCGGATCTTGTTGAGGAGAATTAATTTGAACAGGCCTCATCATTCCTCCGCCTACTTCGCTTAATAATTCGGGCGAAGTGCTTTCAATATCAACGCGGCGGTTTTCGGCAGCAAGAAGCGCGAGGTCTTTTGTGCCTCCCGGTTTCTGTGATGGCGGATGTGGTTTAAAGCTGCCTTGTACCGCAATTCGTGCTCCGTCAATACCAAACACGCCCACCAGGTATTGTTTTACCGATTCGGCAAGCGCCCTGCCTTCGGCAGGTCCGTTAGCAGATGCGCCGTTTAATGTTATGGATGTGCCGGGGTTTGCCCGCATCCTGTCGCCCAAAATATTCAGCACATTATGATATACATATAACTGCCCGGCAGAACGGCCCGGCATATTTGTAGTTTGTTCCTGCTGTAATTGTCTTTCTTTAAAGGTACCGGCCTGGTCGGCTGTTAACAATACATACCGGCCTGGAATTGCAGTTGACGACTCATCAAAAAATACGGTACTCAATAACGGGAACGTTTCACTAACCTCGCGCCTGTTTGGCATAACTACCGGGCCGCGAACGTTAAGCGTAAACACATGAACAGGCGGCGCAACAACAACCGCTGCTACCATTGGTATTATTGGCGGCGCTGGCGGAGGTATAACTTTATGCGCTTTTCCGAATTTTAGGGCTAAGCCTACCCTAACCGTTTGTATAGACAAACTTTCAATGGTGCGGGGTTCCTGCCCAAAATAGGGCTGATAGGAAGCGAAAGGCGAAAGGCTGACCACTGTTGTACTTGCAGGAGCCGAAACAATAAAATCATAGCCAAGGCCAACCTGGCCTGAAACCTGTGTCTTATTTGTAGCGCTAAAATTTGAAACGGTATTTGGCTGGTTAACCTGTGTATATTTAAAATCGTTGTTTATATCAAAAGCAACGCGGGGGCCTATAAAAAAATATAAACCGTTCGATTTAAAACCTAAGCGTATGCTGGGCTCGACAGAGATATAATTTATGTCGGAATTTAATGTTTCCAGGCAATTACACGGGGCAATTTCGTTGCTATATTTTGCCCCGCGGCCATCATAGGCCACGTTTAACATAGCGCCCAAAACAGGTGTCGGGCGGTATTCGATCAGTACGGAACCATATGGGCGTACACCAAAAGCTTTGTGAAAAGCTGTCGGAACAATTAATGAATTATTAAGCGTTTGGGTTGTGCCATCGTACCAGTTTGCGTTTGCCGCACCTGATACGCCATACCACCATGTGGGCGGTGTTGTGGTTTGTGACTGAACAGTGCTATAGGCAAAAACTAACATCAGCGCACAGATGATGAGTTTTTGCATTTTTTTATTTATGGGTAACATAATGGGTTTCATTTTAAAGTGAGTTTTTATTTGTTGTATTAAATCCACCGGTGCAAATAGTTATTTGCACCGGTGGATAAATGTTATTGAACATTGATAGTGGTGTTTACCATGGTTACTGAAGCGACAAGCGAAATTGCCTTACCGTTCAACACCGTTTGTACATTATTACCGGCTGTTGAAAAAGTAACGCCCGCAGTAGCAATAATTGTCCCGGTCATAACGCCGCCGCCTGCACCATTTATAGTAGCTGCAGAGCCAACATACCAATAAACATTTTGTGCCAGCGCCCCGTTTATCAATATAACACTACGGGCGCCTTGTGGTCCGGCAATACCTACTGTTAATGATGTAGGTGCCTGAAATATCCACACTGCATTTGGATTGCCCTGGGCATCAAGGGTAAGATTACCAGTTGCCTGGATAGGGCCTGTTATATTAAAACTGCCGCCTGCTGCTTTATAGGTGCCTGGCGTTAATGTTAAGCCACTTAGCTGGCCTGCGCCCGGATCAGTACCACCTGGTTTATTAGCCGGGGATATGCTGATATAAAAAGCGTTGGCAGCAGCCAGGGCCTGCGTTGCAACAAGAAATTTAGGAGCAGTTCCAGGAGCCGGAGGAGCTGAATATATGCCACCTGTTACTAAGCCTACATTAAGCGGGGTTTCTGTATAAACATCCCCGGTTAAACCATCATGAAACCCGGTTATTGCTGTCGAAACAGCGGTTGTACCGATAGCCCCGTTATTAATTACTGTATTTATTCCCTGGTTGGTCATTCCTGCGGTTCCGCCGAAGACACCAAAAATTGAGCTGAATAGCGGCGCATTAACAACTATCGCGGTAAAATTAGCCGTGATGTTTTTGTTCGAGTTCATGGTAACCGTCAGCGGATTTACATTACCCGTTGCGTCTCCGCTCCATGAAGTAAATGTGTAGCCGGTATTTGGTGTCGCGGTAAGTATTACAGACGATCCGCTATTGTAAGTGGCCTGCTGCGGATTTGCCACAACGGCTCCGTTAACCGCGGTTACATTTAAGGTATAGGTGATGACTGCAAAATTAGCAACTAATGTTCTGTTTGCTGTTAACGGGAAGGTATAAGCCGCGCTTGTGGAAACTATCGCCCCGTTTTCAGTCCAGTTTGTAAAGGTATATCCCGGATTGACGGTAGCAGTTACCGTTACAGAAGTATTAGCAGCATATGCGCCCGATCCGGTAGTTGTACCTCCGGCAACAGGATTTGATGATAATACTACTGCAAATTGGGATGATGGTATAATAGTAAAGTTGGCAACCAGCGTTGTGTTTGCATTTAAAGTAAAGGTATAAGCCGGGCTAACGGAAGCTACAACGCCGCCAATTGTCCAGTTTGTAAAGGTATACCCTGCATTTGGACTTGCCGTTACAGTTACCGAGCTGGCTGCATTAAATGAGCCTGAGCCGGATGTTACGCCGCCTGCTGCCGGGTTTGATGATAATACTACAGCAAATTTTCCAACCGGTATTGCTGTAAAGTTTGCCACTAATGCCTTGTTTCCGGCCATGGTAAACTGGTAGTTTGAGCTTGTTGAAACTATAACACCGTTATTTGTCCAGTTGGTAAACGTAAAACCGGTAGCCGGCGTTGCCGTTACAGTGGTTACCGAACCCTGTGCAAATGTCCCTGCACCGCCGGTTGTGCCGCTGGCTACAGGATTTGAGGTTAAGGTTACCTGTGGTATGGTAGTAAACGACCATACATAATTAGCTGTCAGCGCCGTATGAAATATATCAGCAGCGCCCGTGGTGATTGTACCCGTATAAACGAGAAAAGGTGACAGCGCTACAGTTGGTGTAAAAGTAAATACGGCCCCGTTAGCAGTTGGGGCAACCGTTCCGGATACCTGTGTAGTGCCCTGCATAACTAAAAATGTCGCACCGGTGATAGTCATCGGGTCCATATTGGTATTAAAGGTAGCTGTGATCACTTTGGGAAGCACTACATCCACCGCTAAATTCATTGGATCGGTAACTACTACAGGGCAAACACCCTGAACCGGTACAAAAAGATCCTTTTTACATCCTGCTGTAAATGCAACCAGGAGTAATGCCATCGACCAAATGGTATTGAATATTTTAGAGTAGCTTCTGCCGGAATGTGCGCGGGCAACATCCGTAGTCGTAGTAATTTTTTCTTTCATGAGGTATTAGTTAAAAAAATGTGAAATTCAGGCTGAAATTTTATAAGCATATTTCAGCACAATACAAACGTACCCTGTTAAACAGGCCGGGCTGTTACACAATTTTTTAAATAAGTTCTATAATTCACACATTTATGAAGCAAGGGGCAAATTGCATTCAATGTATTTAAACTGGGAAGGGGTTACGCCGGTCACTTTTTTAAACTGGGTAGATAAATGAGCGACGCTGCTGTAATGCAATTTCCAGGAAATTTCGGTTAGGTTAAGTTCTCTATTACGGATCAATTCCTTTACCCGCCTGATCTTATTCATGATGATATAGTGTTCGATGGTTGAACCCTGCACTTCTGAAAAAATATTAGCCAGGTAAGTATAGTCAAGATTTAACACCTCACTTAAATAGTACGAAAAATTTGTTTTTAAAGGATGATCGGAATAATTGACCATTTCAGAGATAACATTTTTAATTTTTTCAATTAAAATGGTTTTCTTATCTTCTATTAATTCTAAGCCTGCTGTAAGCAAGGCTGCTTTAATTTTACTTATTTGTTCAATCGAAATTGGTTCGTCGGTTTCAGCCCAACCCATCTCGACCGTTATGCAGGTTAAGCCAAGCTTTTCTATTTCGTACTTCACTACCATTAAGCAACGGAGGCAAACCATGTTTTTTATAAAGATTTTCATTACCACTGCTTATGCAAAGCAAGTGCCTGTAATAAATGAGCCTCTTTTTATATCCTGTTACATCTTGCGAACTGTTTGTTTTTTATTCAAAACAGGGCACATAAGCGTATAACAGGGCATATTGGTGTTGAAAATAAATATAGCTAAAAGCTATAATCTGTAAAATACGCGATAACCAGGTAGGTTGGTTTTGAGTAGTATAATGGAATACTGTAGCTTATTAACTAAGAATTAACCTTGCCTTACAATATTATTTGAAGTTGGTAAATGAACTTTATTTAGATTGTGCAGGACTATTAATTCCAAACAAGTCATGTGGTTTTTTACTAAACTGATCGTTAAATAAAAAAACTGCAAGAAAAATGTATATGATAAATACTAAAACAATAAGTAACTGAACTTTGGATGTTTTTTGAATATCCTGTCTTGATTTTACATCACAAACTTCACCAGGGCAGTATTGAGCTTTTTCTTTATAAAACATGTAATAAACTTTACATCCCAAACAAATCCCAAACGCCGATTCAAAGAACAAAAAAATCAGGCAAAACAAGCAGGTAATACCTGTTATAGGGCTATATGCATTTACTACCACCAGGAAAATGAACATAACAGCCGACAAAACCACACCAATTGTCCAGGCAAACTTTTTTTGCCTGGCGCCCACATATTCGGGGACCTGGTTTTTAACAACTAAACGTCCAATTATTAACGAAGGAGAAAATTTAGGATTTACAAAGACGCGTATTATAAAATCAGTAAGGAATATAGTTATAACGTACTTTATTAGTAAAAAATCTCCTTTAAACAGGATTAGCATTACCGAGATTAATATAAATAAAAACAGTATTCCGGCTGATGCCCTTATTTCTCTTTCATTTAAAACAGGAATGTCATATCCCTCTACATTTTCTCCAAATTTTATAACTTTTTTCATCGTTTTGATTTATAATTATGATGTTTAAAAAGAATGTTGTCTTTGCAACTCAAAAGCTGGGCATATTATTTTTTCATAAAAGTATAAATAAGTGTGTGCAATAAAAAATCATGCAGCCACCGGGATATTTCCAGTTAGTCCGAATGTTTCGTCCCGGGCAGTTAATTGCTGCAGATTTATAACCGAAAAGATCAGTACAAACAAAAACCCCTTCAGCAGTTAAGCAAAAGGGGTTTTTCACAGTGTAGCGGGGAGCAGGATCGAACTATCTGGGCTACCCTTTCTGGCGGGTATATGGAAGTAAGCAGCCCGGCTTAGCCCCAATAATAACATACATTTACCAAAACCAAACAGGCCCGATTTTGATTAGTATATAAAAGCAAATCAGCGCATGGAACATGTTGTTAAAATAATGTCCACCAAAAAAATAACCTATAACGTTAAACAGTTTGTGGTTGAAAAACCGGAAGGGTTTAAGTTTACGCCGGGGCAGGCTACCGATTTAACCATTAACCAACAAGCGTGGAAGGATAAGAAAAACCCATTTACGTTTACCTCGCTTAACAGCGATGAAAACCTGCAGTTCACCATTAAAATATACCCCGGCAACCAGGATGGCGTTACCCGCCACTTAAATACGCTAAAGCCCGGAGATGAATTAATAATAAGCGACGCATGGGGCGCCATTGAATATAAAGGGCCGGGGTATTTTATTGCCGGCGGCGCTGGCATCACGCCCTTCGTAGCAATTTTAAGGCAGTTATATAAGCACGGGGAAATTGGAAACAACATCCTGTTTTTCTCAAATAAAACAGACAAAGACATTATACTGGAAGAGGAACTAAAAACAATGCTTGGCAATAACTGCGTTTTTACAACCACCCAACAAAAAGGAGAGGGCGACCACCGCAAAATCAATAAAGCTTTTTTAGAAAAGGAAGTGGACGATTTTAAAAAGCATTTTTATGTATGCGGGCCCGACCCAATGGTAAAACATTTGACCAAAGTTTTAAAAGAGCTTGGTGCAAAGGCAGATTCGATTGTTTTTGAGAAGTGAGGTGGGTTTGTGTATCGAAAGATCCTTTTCAAAAGACCCTGCGGAGACGGAATCTCGGTTTTTGCAATTTGCTTAATCCAGATAAAGGAATTAATCTAAATTTTCCAGGGCTGTTATCCAATTATTGAATCTTGGGCTTTTGCTTCTGATTTTAGGCAAGCCTATACTCTCTGCAAGAATAGCTCCATAAACAATTTTATTATATCCCTTGATTAAACGCGCTAATCTATAAGATGGAGCATTTTTAAATGTATCATTTATCAATTCAGGATTTGAATTATTTATTATTGTTTGCTCTAACTCTGATTTATTTATAAAATCCGTAGTGGGCACGTTAATATTAAACGCCGCTATATCATTAAATAGTAATCCTTCAAATTCATGCAATTGTATATAAGGTATGAATCTATTGTTGATATTGACTTGTATGGATTGTTTCATTGAGTTTTCAAGTATATTCATCCTATCGTTTTTATCAGGCACTTTGCTCGCAGCACCCCATTCAGGAAAATTATGTTTTTCATGAATACCATAATAATCTATTAATGTAGTCACGATCGCGTTTTTATCTTGATTTAAATGATTTTCTATTTGTTTTTTTAATACACTCCATGCCACAATTCCTCCCCCAGACTTTTTAATCGCAGGGTAATGTAAATATATTTCCTTAACATTAAAATGTGGCTGCAAAACGTCTTTGCAAAACTCTTGTTCAGTTGGCCCTTCACAAATGATAATAATTCTTCTCATAAATTAATTATGGTTGACCGCCTTTAAGAATGTTTCTTTGCCATAGATCACCAATGGAATAATCTTCCAACCAGGATGATAACTCTTCTTTTTGTAGCCTGTTAAATATAGTTCCTCCATCAACCTGGTCCACTGTAATAATACAATCTGGCTCAAAGTGATTTACAAGATCGGATGATTGGGTAGCAATAATTACTTGAGTACCCCTCGCGGATACACTTTTAATCATGCCGGCTAATTTAGAAATAGCGAAAGGGTGTAAGCCCAGTTCAGGTTCATCGATAATAATGCTTGTGGGAAGAGAGGGCTGCATAAACAAAGTAGTCAAGGCAATAAACCTCACGGTACCATCAGATAGATCAGACGCTCCGTAAATAGTAGAACTATACTTGTTTTGCCATTGTAAACGAATATATCCCTCTGTATTAGGCTGAAGATAAAAGTCGGAAAAATATGGCGCTATGCTTTGAATAGTCTTTACAATCCTATTATAAACAATCTGATTTGTTTGTTGAATTGAGTATAAAAATGCTGCTAAATTTTCTCCTTTTTCATATAAAAAGTAAATATCATTTTGCACATTACTCATTTGATTGAACGGAGAATCCCTTCCTGTATCAAGAAAATGATATTTTTTTAAACTGCTTAAATGTTTTTTTATATCTGTTGCTCTATAAGTAGTGTCATTTTTTACCCTTGCTTCGTTACCATATTGCGAAGTATCCCAAGAACTGGAATTATGCCATAAATCCTCTTTGGTAAAAATGAATCCATCTGCTCCATTGTTTATAGTAAAGGAATAGGCGTCAACGTCTGTACTGAAAGAAATATAGGCACTTATTGACCGGGTAAATTTACTTCCCTGGTATAATGCTTTTTCGACACCTCCGTTTAATGCAATATATTCTGTCAGGTTTTGATTATAAATACGGTTTAAGAACTCAAAAAAGGAAATAAAATTACTTTTGCCGGAACCATTAGCACCAATCAGGATATTAATTGGCAAGAGTTCTACCTTTGCTTCCTTAATTGACTTATAGCCCTTTATTTCAATATAATCCATATTGAACAAATTTATTATTTAATTTAAGAATTACACGATCTTGTATATTCACCTTTATCAATTATAAAGTATTTGTCATTAATATAGCAAATATTGGTGAAACAAAAAAATCCCTTAACAATTAAGCTAAAGGATTTAAAATGTAGCGGGGAGCAGGATCGAACTGCCGACCTCAGGGTTATGAATCCTGCGCTCTAACCATCTGAGCTACCCCGCCTTGCAATTACAAAGCTTGAGGTTTGTCCTGTTTTTCCACCAAACATGGTTATATTTTGGTGCTTCTAAAAAAGGTTTGCAAATATAGCAGAAATTCGTTTCCTTTAGAAAAAATGTTGATATTGGCAGATTGAGCCACCAAGTTTATAAACCCCTTATGTCTGAGAAGAAAAAATTCACTATTGAGTATGAAATAAAATCATCTCCCCGCATATTATATACCTTTTTAAATGAACCCAATGGTTTAACACAATGGTTTGCAGACGATGTAAGCGTGCGCGACCAGGTTTATACCTTTACCTGGGATGGTGAACAGCAAACAGCAAAGTTAATGGCTATAAAAGAAAATAAGCTGGTGAGATTCAGGTGGATAGACGACGACCCGCAATATTATTTCGAAATGGAAATTATACAGGATGACCTGACCAACGATGTTGCCCTGAGCATAACTGATTTTGCTACTGATGATACTCTGAGCGAGCGTAAACAAATTTGGGACAACCAGGTACAATACCTGGTAAGCACATTAGGCGCTTAGGGAGTAGATTTTTCCCTAAATTTGTACTGTGAAAAAGATCCATCTTTTAATCCTTAAATCATTCATAAGGCCTTTTGTAGTCACCTTTTTGATCGTAATGTTTGTGTTGCTGATGCTGTTTCTGTGGAAATACATTGACGACCTGATAGGCAAGGGGTTTGAATGGTATGTTATTGCCGAGCTAATGGCATACGCGTCGGCAACTAACGTGGCTATGGCCCTGCCATTGTCGGTGCTGCTTTCCTCCATCATGACCTATGGCAGCCTGGGCGAAAATTACGAGCTGGTAGCTATCAAATCTGCCGGTATATCCTTAACCCGCGCCATGTACCCGATGATGGTGATTATTACCATATTAAGCATAAGCGCGTTCATATTTTCGGATTATATGCTGCCAAAGGCCAATTGGAAGTACTTTTCATTATTATATGATGCCAGGAAGCAAAAATCGGCCAACTTTTTACCCGAAGGCGTTTTCAGCAATAGTTTCCCTAATTATACCATTCGGGTAAATAAAAAAGACCCTGACGGCCAAACCCTGTATGACCTGATCATCTACTACAAAGACCCGCTGAACAGTACGGGCTTTGTCATAAAAGCAAAAAAAGGCAGGATGTACCGTACGCCGGATAACAAGTTCCTGGTTTTAAACCTGGAAGACGGGGTGAGGTACGAGGAGGGATCGGCAGGCACCTTTAATCCGCGCCAAACCTTTACACGTACCCGGTTTAAAAAAACAGAGCAAAAACTTGATCTTGCCGACTTGAAATTTAACCGCACGGACGAAGGTGAGTTTAAAAGCGCGTTCGAGATGATGGACCTTAAACAACTACAGTATACCATGAAAACGGCCAGTCACAAGATAGACAGTGACGCGGCATTAAATTATAAGCGCATAATACCTTACCTGAGATACTTTACTGTGCCCGGTAAATCGGCTAAAATTAAAAAATTCCTGCCCGGCAAACCCGATATACTAAAGGGCGAGCAGCGAAACATGCAGTTAAGCTACATTACCAATGCCTTAGGCGAAGCACATACTGTGTCAGACATGATCACAGGCCGTAACTCAGTCTATAAAGATGAATCTTCCAGTATACACCATGCGTCGGTTGAGTATAATAAAAAATATACGCTGTCAGCGGCCTGTATAGCCTTGTTTTTAATTGGTGCGCCCCTGGGTGCAATTATCCGTAAAGGCGGCTTAGGGCTGCCTGTAGTTGTGTCGGTAATCTTTTTCCTCATCTATTACATCATCTCCACCATTGGCGAAAAATATGTAAAGGCCGGTGATGCCTCACCCGCTATCGGCATGTGGATAGCGATATATATTTTAACACCCATCGGCCTGTTCCTTTCGTACAAAGCCGCTACAGATTCGGTAATATTTGACCTGGAAGCTTATAAACGTTTCTTTACTAACTTATTTAAATATAAGGTTAGGTTGGGGAAGAGGAATTAACCCACTTTGTCATCTCGAACGATAGTGAGAGATCTATACACAGGTAATTCCCACTATGCATGTGTATAGATTTCTCCCTCGTTCCTCGGTCGAAATGACAGAAGATTACTCCAGCGTCCCTTTAAACTTGTTTCCATAATCATTCAGTTGGGCTGCCAGTTTATTGCTGAGCTGGCCCTGGTGATTATCGCGCGTGATGCCAACTATGCTGTTTAAAAACTCCATATCATATTTAGCTTCTGTTTTATTGATCTTGTCCGGGTCGTTTTGCAGCAGGTAATAATCGTAATCCAGTTGGTCGGTAAGGTAGCCGTCTACGCTGTTCACTAATTTATTGCCCATTGCCAGTTCATTTAATTTATAAGCGGTATCGGCCAGCGTTACCTTGCCCTGTACTGCTCCCAGGTTAGGGTTTATATCAGGAAGTACCGCGTTATATTTACGCAACGCCTTGCGGGCCAGCTCGGGATGGCCATCTTTTATCAGGCCCAAAGCCAGGTCGGAAAAAGATGATACCAGTTGCGGGTAAAATATGGATGTTGATTGCTGGTCTAAATATTTGGCCTTTTTATAATTGCCCCATTTAAACTTATTCATCATATTATCATACATCACCAGGCTATTGGTTTTACTAAGCTGATCATAAATATTGGTTTCAGGTTTAAATGGTATCAACTGGTAAACAAAGCCCTCATTATATAAATAAGGTTCTAAACCTATCATACTTGGCTGGCCAATGGAGGTTACAAAGCAAATGGGGCGTTTCCAGTCGTTATGCGCTAAAATATCAATTATAGCCAGGTTTTCTTTGGTGATATACTGCGGTGGGAAGTTCCACTTCAGCGTATCGGTTATCCTGCTTTCCTGGTCGGCACTTACAACGCCATTTTTTATCACCTCGTCCGGGTCTACGGTTATTTTAAACCGTTTGGTTGGCAAATAATTTTCGGATGTACCGTTATCATAGATTACCATAGCGCGTTTATCATCCGATGTTATAAAATCAAATACATCCTTAACTTCGGTATATCCCGGAATTTTGGCATCATTAAACCTGATCACATCCCTGGTGCCTTCCTTATATTTATCATAAGGCATGGTAATAGGTAGTGCATCGGCCTGGTTAATTTTACGCTGCATTTGCTTTATCGACCAATCTGTACCTAATAAACTGAGGTTAACAATACGCACATCGGGCCTTATGCCTTCTACTTCCTGGTCATACCATAATGAGTAAGTATTATTATCACCCATATCAAACAGGATGGCGTTTTTAGGGCAGGAGATCAAATAATTATGCGCCATATCATGTGCAGTCCATTTGGTTGAGCGGTCATGGTCCTTCCATTCTTTGCTTGCCAGTAAAACAGGGGCGGCTATTACACAAATTACGATAGCCGTAATAGCCGAAAGTTTGGCGTTAAGCCGTCTTTGCGCCAAATCGGCCAGCGCGATCACGCCCAGGCCTATCCAAATGGCAAACGCGTAAAATGAACCTACATACGAATAATCCCGTTCGCGGGGCTGCACGTTGGGCTGGTTTACATATAATACTATCGCCAGCCCGGTAAAAAAGAATAGTAAGGTAATTATTATCGCATCTTTTTTACGGCGTTTAAAATGATAGATCATCCCCAGCAAGCCGATAATTAAAGGCAGCGCATATAAAGGTGTGTAAGTTGTGCCATTAATAATGGAATGCGGTAAATTTTTAGCGTTGTCAAATAAGCCGGTGGTCCAGTTACCGCCAATGCCGTTCATATTGGTTTGCCCCTCAATATCATCGTCGCTGTAGCGGCCTGCAAAGTTCCACATAAAATAGCGCGCGTACATCTGGTACATTTGCCAGCTAAACATCCATTTCATATTATCGGCAAAGGTGGGCGCATCATTCACACCCAAATGCAGCCAGTCTTTGTAAAACTGCGAGTCCTGCGCGAAGGTTTCGGTGCCTTCTGTACTCCACATTCGGGGCAAGATGGTGTTATGGTCGTACACATAATCCTGCTTTTTACCTGCCGATTCATACTTTGTTATGCCCCGTTGATAAAGTGTGCTGCCATCGGTTACATCGGTAATTTTAGCATCAAAGTAGGGCCCGTATAACAACGGTGTTTCACCGTATTGGATACGGTTTAAATAACCATATAAGGTAAAGGCGTTATCTGGGTGCGAATTATCTAAATTGGTATTGGCCGAAGCCCTGATAGGAATATAAACAAACGAGCTGTATCCAAAATAAATAAAGGCCACGCATACCAGCGCCAGGTTTAGCAATGGCTTTTTATTGCGGATGCTGTAAACAATGCCAAACGCTATTGAACCTATAAGCAAAGAAAAAAAGAAAATAGCGCCGCTGCCAAAGCCCAGGCCCAGCGTGTTCACAAAAAACAGGTCGAAGTGCGCGGCAAAATTAATAGTATATCCCCTGATGCCATATTGTATAAATACCAGCAGGGCAATGCTCGCCAAAAAAGCAATGATGGTGTTTTTAGTATTAATGGTTTTGCCCCTGCGGAAATAGTAAACCAATACCAGCGCCGGTATGGTGAGTAAATTTAACAGGTGTATGCCAATAGACAGGCCGATAACATAAGCGATAAAAACCAGCCATTTATCCGCGCCGGGTTCATCAGCGTGTGCCTCCCACTTTAATATGGCCCAAAATACGATCGCGGTGCATAATGACGACCATGCAAATACAATAGTTTCCACAGCCGAAAACCAAAAGGTATCTGTATAGGTAAATGCCAGTGCGCCAATCAGTCCGGAACCCATAATTAATAGTGTGCGCGAAGTATTTAAAACTTCACCCGTTTTTACCAGCAGCTTTTTTGCCAAAGCGGTTATGGTCCAAAACAGGAACATAATGGTTGCCCCGCTGGCTAATGCCGAACCCATATTGGTAAAATAAGGCACTTTGGCATTATTGCCTAATGATAATAACGAAAATACCTTGCCCAGCATGGCAAACAAAGGATAACCCGGCTGGTGCGAAACCTGCAGGCGGAACGCGCAGGCGATAAATTCGCCGCAATCCCAGAAACTTACGGATGGCTCTAACGTTAAAATATAGGTAGCTGAGGCGATGGCAAAGCAAAACCAGCCTAAAAGGTTATTGATTTTTGAGTAGCGCATGGTGCAGAGGATAAGTGTTGTCAAATTTTATAAATGCAAATTCAAGGTAATTTTTTATAAAACCTTGAATTTTAACACTTTTAACATTAATTAACAATTGCCGCGCACATCCCGCTTAGAATCAAGAACCAAGAATCAAGAGCCAAGAGTCAAGGTTGATTTTGACCAGTTGATATCTTGGTTCCTGGTTCTTGAATCTTGGCTCTCTAACAAACTATTCCTTATGCTTTGTTTTAAAATTATTGCTCAGCATTACTGCCATAACGATAATACCAGCGAAAAAGACAATGGCATCAGTATAATCGCGTAAATGTACCTTGCCTGCTGCAAACAAAATATAACCAACAATTAAGTTAAAACCAGCCCATAATACATTGAGGGTTGGCGGGGATAAACCCTTTCCCGGCGGTTTGGCGAAAGGAGAGGGGAATTTATCGCCCGATACCCCGGTAACAAAATGAGGGACTGCATTTGAAAAAAAGGCTCCTGAAAAGAATATCGCTAAGTAATTGTACCATTCCATAGTTTTAGTTTTAATAAGCACTAATTTACACGAATTAAAGCGGATTACACGATTTTTTTAATGAGCACTAATTCTCACTGATTACGGCGAATTACGCGAATTTTTATGAACACTAATTTTCACGGATTAAAGCGAATTACACGAATTTTTTTTGCCGGGTCCCGGCTGCAACAAATTAGCCATTAGACAGGAATTCGTGTAATTCGCTTTAATCCGTGTAAATTAGTGTTCTTCACTTTGCAATACTGATAAATAATTCCCGGCCGGGTCTTTAAACCAGGCTATGGTTGGGCCATTGCCGCGCATAATTCCTTTTTCGTCGGTTTTCATTTGTGGGTGGTCGTAAATTTCAAACTTTACGCCTTTGGCGGTCAATTCATCAACAGCTTTTTCTACATCCGCTACCATAAAATTCAATGCAGTATAGGTTGCAGGCACATGGTTGGGTTTGCCGTATACAAATACCTTACCGCCACCAGCTAAATGGAGCTCAAGTTGACCCATCGGCTCGATAAATTCCAAACCCAATGTCTTTCCGTAAAAATCTTTGGCTTTCTGTATGTCATCTACCGAAAAGCCGCTAAATGCAGGCGTGTTTTTAAACATAATGGTGGTGTTTGAATGCTGGTTATATAACAATGACCGGCAGGTATAGTTTTAATACAATTATACGAAGATTTAAAGGGACGACGTAACAATCAGGTGATATAAACAAATTAACTTGTTTATATACGAATTTATCGTAAGTTTACGATATGTAAGTAATTTTACAACTTATGCATATTGCCCCGCAAATATTTATCCGGATGGTATAATATTATGTTAATATATGTTAAATAATTAAAGTTACTATTTTTTTAGTTATATATTAGTTCCAACCTGATAACACAATTATGAAAATTCCCGTAAGAAACAGAATACCAATACTGGGCCAAGGCTTTACCTGCTTTAGGCGTAACTATTGTCTTTTTAACCGGCGCTTCTTAATTATCTCCGATAATTTGAGTTTTGTCACATTTTTTGAGTTGTTCATCCCATTTATTCCGAAAAAATGATTGTTTGACATATCTTGTATTGATTTTGTTAAATATTGTAAAATTTTTGTTAAAGAGTGTTAAAAATTAAATTTACTACGTTATTAGTTTTAAATTAGACCCAAACCTATTTCAAATTAGACCCAACTTAAACCTGATCATGAAAATCACCCTACTTTTAATACCGGCGCTGCTGCTTTGCACAGCGCCGGTATTTGCACAAAGTTCCTACAGCATAAAGGGCGCGGCTGTTGATACCGATCAATTTATAAAACTGTATAATGCCAATATCGTCATCATAAATGCCAAAGACTCTATCCTGCGGAAATTTACCCGCGCTACAGAGAATGGCTCCTTCTCAATAAATGGTATGGCATCAGGCAAATACATTATTCTGGTTACCTACCCGGAATATGCAGATTACGCGGAAACATTTACGCTTGACGCCGCACACCCCACCCACGATTTTCGTAATATAAACATGCGGCTTAAAGAAAAGATTTTGAAGGAAGTACTGATAAAGGGCGAGGTGCAGGCTATCAAAATAAACGGCGATACCACCGAGTTTAATGCCAAGGCTTATGTGATACAGCCCAATGATAAGGTAGAAGACCTTTTAAAGCAATTACCCGGCATACAGGTAGACAGTAAGGGCAATATCACTGCCAACGGCGAAGCGGTAACAAAAGTATTATTAGACGGCGAAGAGTTTTTTGGCGATGACCCTACACTGGTTACCAAAAATATACGGGCCGATATGGTGGATAAATTGCAGCTTTATGATAAGAAAAGCGACCAGGCCGCTTTTACCGGCATAGACGACGGCGTAAAAATAAAAACCATCAACGTGGTACTGAAGGAGGATAAGAAAAAGGGAACTTTTGGCAAGGCAGAGGCAGGCGTGGGCAATGATCAATATTATGAAGGCGAACTGTTATGGAATAAGTTTACCGCCCATGCTAAGTATGCTTTATATGCTACAGATTCTAATGACGGCACAACAGGAATAGGCTCTGCCGACCAGGATAAAATTGGCGCCGGATCAAACAATATCGTATCCATTGATGGCGGAATAAGTGTCATATCTTTCGGCGACGCGGATTTTTCAAGCCAGTATAACGGAAATGGCATGCCGTTGGCCCGTTCGGGCGGGGCGCATTATGACAGTAAATGGGATGGCAACAATCAATCTATTAATGCCAATTACAAAACCAGTTCCTTAGAAGTTACGGGCTACCAGTCCATCATCTCGCAGCAATCATTACCCGGGTTTGTAACTAATACCAATACGCTGCGCAATTTTGACAATTATACCTATAAAGAAAAGGCCGATGTAACCTACCAGGCTAAACTGGATACCAGCGCAACAATAAAGCTAAGCATTGATGGTTCAAACAAACAATTGCATACTAAAGTTGCCACCAGCACCACTACCAGCGATGGCGACGAGAATTTATTGAACCAATTAGCCGAGAAAACAGACAATAATTACCAGGAAAAAACATTTGATTTTAATGGCCTTTATACCAAAAAGTTAAAAAAAGGGCGCACCTTTTCGTGGGCGTTAGCCGAAACATTCGATCAGACAGTTATCAACTCCAACCAGCAGTCAACCACCAATTACTATAGCGCCGGCGTTATAGATAGCGTAGGTGTGGTAAACCAATATAAACCTGCTACAAATACTATCTCGGTATTGAACAGTAATATGACATTTACATCCCCGCTGAGCAAAAAACTTTCGATAGTGTTTAATTATGGTTTTGCCGTAAATAATAGCAGCTCAGACCAGCTATCGTATAACCAGGCACCCGGCGGCGCATACACAGTTTTGGACCCGACTTACAGCAGCGATTACAAATTTAACCAGTTAACCAACCAGTTGGGTGCTATATTGAATTTGAAAACCACAAAAATAACCTGGAACTTTGGCACCAAGGCTTCGGATGTTGATTTTACCCAAATTGACGAATTTACCGGCAAGGTTTATAAAAGAACCTTTATCAACTGGCTGCCGCAATCGACCTTGCAGTACCGTATTTCTACATCCCAAAACCTTAGGTTTAACTACAATGGTAATACCACCCAGCCAAGTATAAGCCAGTTGCAGCCGATAGCATCCAACGTGAACCCGCTAAATATTGTGGTTGGTAATCCTGATCTTAAACCATCGTTTAGCAATGGTTTTAATTTGAATTATAATTCTTCGCAAATTGTAAACCAGCAATCGCTTTCCATCGGGGGCAACTATAGGTTTATTACAGACCAGATCGTTCAAAATATCAATACAAACTCTGCGGGGCAATCAACTACCCAGTCTGTTAATTTAACTAATGAAACACCTTATAATTATAATTTAAACATAAGTATCGGCCGGAAAATTGAGGCATGGGATGCTAACCTGCGTGTCGGGTTGCAGACCAATGGCAATGTGGGCTATTCGTACACCAACGGCGAGCTCAACCGGTCGCAGACGATTAATTACGGCACTATGTTTGGCCTTAATAAAGCCAAGGCAAAAAAATATAACTTTTTCTTACAGTTTGGGCCGGGTTTCGCCAGCAGCAACTTCTCGTTAACACCGCAAAATAACTTTAGGTATTTCACCTACCAGGGTTTTGGCAACGCCACTATTTTTCTTCCGGCAAAGTTCCAGCTACACTCGGATATCAACGCCCAATACCAGGGGAAAACCACGAACGAGTCGGCGGTTGAACGAAATATCTGGAATGCGTCAATAGACAAAACTTTTTTGAAGGATGATAACCTTAAATTCTCGCTTTGGGTTATTGATATATTAAATGAAAACCAGACATCAATGCGCAGCATAAGCGCTAACAGCCTCTCGCAAAACTATTATTCAACCATATTAAGGTACTTTATGTTTCAAGTAACCTGGGACTTTACCAAATTTGGCACAACCGCTGTACCGGCAAAATAAATTAATCACCATGAAAAACCTGCTCATAACCCTCACTTTTCTTTTACTATCTGCCGGAGTGCTGTTGGCGCAACACGCCAACTTTACCAGCAGCGGAACAATTGAATATCAAAAATCGTCGAACATGTACGCGCTGATGAAAAAAACGTATGCCGCTAATGGAGGCAGCGATATGACCAGTATTTATCAACAAATTATTGACCAGTATCAAAAAACGCAGCCGCAGTTTAAAGTATTAAAAAGCACTTTAACATTTGCCAACAATAAAACCTTATTTACCCCTATTGTGCCGGATGTCCCCCCGACCGGGTTCAATACGCCCATGTCCGACCAGATCAACACGGTTTATACCGACCTGAACACGCAAACCAGCACATTGGTGAAAAATATCTCCGATGCCTCGTTCGTGGTGAAGGACAGCGTAAGAAAAATTGTTTGGAAGATCACCAATGAAACGCGTGAAATAGCCGGATTTCCATGCCGCAGGGCTAATGGCCTGGTTTTAGATTCGGTATACGTGGTTGCCTTTTATACTGATAAAATACCGGTATCGGGTGGCCCTGAATCGTTTAGCGGCTTGCCGGGGATGATATTAGAAGTTGCTGTACCCAATGAACATGTAACCTGGTTAGCCACAAAAGTAACCGGGGCGGATGTCCCCGTCCCAACTATTGTACCACCCAAAAAAGGTAAAGTTGTAAACAACAAACAGCTTGTTGAATTTTTAAAGGGCTTATACGGCGGCCGGGCCGAAAATGCTCAAATTGCTTTAATTATGAAAGCGTATTTGCTATAGAGTCAAGAATCAAGAAAACCTGTCTTGGTTCTTGTCTCTTGATTCTTGGCTCTGCCTAATGTGTATTCTCAGCCGCTACCTCGTTAGCTATCAAAAAGTTTTTAAGCTGGACCAATTTATCGGTATTGATCAAATCGACGCCGCATTTTAGCAGTTCATCCCAAACGGCCTTATTTTCGGGCGATGCCCAAAGACGTACTTTTTCGCCGCTGCGGTGGGCCATTGCCACGTACGCCATTAATTTTTGTTGTTCGGAATCTGATATGGCGCCGGTACCTTTCCAC
>Ga0206882_1019_pt2 | contig 23655 bp, 19 predicted proteins | sample Alteio_BWOrgCont_4_FD_152908 | JGI IMG/M metagenome (GOLD analysis project Ga0206882, IMG submission 152908) | Enriched cells from forest soil in Barre Woods Harvard Forest LTER site, Petersham, Massachusetts, United States -... | ecosystem: Environmental > Terrestrial > Soil > Temperate forest > O...
GGATTTCGGCAGATGCGAAAGCTCTTGCAATTCAACAATCGATATAACGTCTACGATTTATGGAAGAAAATAAAACAAAGGAAGATTGGGAGAGAAGCTATCGTCCGCTTTACGATATGGTCATTCCTGATCTTGATTATTACCTAAGGCAGATTGATTGCCGCGACGGCTGTCCGGTGAAAACAGATGGTCGCGGCTACATGATGGCGATTCACTCGGGGAATCTTCTAGAAGGGTATCGAATTGCGAGAGGGCCAAACCCTTTTGCCTCCATTTGCGGGATGATTTGCGGAGCTCCCTGTGAAATTACTTGCCGAAGGGATCGTGTGGATAAAACACTTACGATACGCGCGCAAAAGCGGTATCTTGATGAGTGGTTTGGCTTGGACAAGGAGGCCCATGTCAAATCGTTAGAAATGAGCTATTCTCGAGGGTCTACGAAACCAAAACCCAATGGATTAAAAGTCGCTTGCATTGGCGCAGGTGTTGCATCGATGACGGCAGCGCACGATCTATTGCGATTGGGATATGCAGTGGATGTCTATGAAATGATGCGGATGCCGGGAGGAATGCTCACTTATGGTGTGCCCACCTATCGTTTAAAAAATGAAATAGCCATCAATGAATGCTACGCCATTGAATATTTGGGAGCAAAAATCTTTTACGAATCTAAAGTTGGACGAGATATTACTCTGACAGAATTGCAAGAAAAGTACAATGCAGTGTTTATTGGGATTGGGCTGTGGAAATCTAGAGATCTTCCCATGGAGAATTTCAATGCCCCAGATATTATCCGAGGTGTCGAATATTTGAGACAGCGCTGTGCCGAAGAAGAATGGAAAATCGGCGAACATCTTGTAGTCGTAGGAGGAGGAAACGTTGCATTTGATGTCGCAAGAACTTCCGTTCGAAATCACGCAAAAACGGTAACGATGGTCTGTTTAGAATCTCGCGATGAGCAAACAGCAGATGAGTTTGAAATTGAAGATGGCCATGAGGAAGGAATCTCAATCATCAACCGAGTATCTCCTTTGGATGTAGTCAGAGATAGCCAAGGAAAGATCTCTGGAATAAAGATGCAACGGATCTCTCAACTATTTGAACACGATGGACGGTTCAACCCCCGCGTGATTCCCAATTCAGAGTTTGTGATTCCTTGCGATGCGATTGCGCTGGCAATAGGACAATCGATGGATCTTGCATTATTAAATGGTTGGGATAAAAGAAACCAATTGGTGATTGAAAGAGGGGTCATCAAAACGGAAAGAGGGACAGGACGCACTTCTGTTCCAGGAATTTACGCAGGAGGAGATGCTGCCTTTGGACCTGCTTTGTTCATCACAGCCATCAAACATGGTCAAGATGCTGCAAAATCCATCGACGAAGATCTTCGAGGAACAAAACCCTACATGGAATTTGTGGGTGAATTTACCGAACTGTCGCCCATGAGGGATAAAGAGTATTTGCGAACACCATTTGCGCATCCTACCAATCAGCCAGCCGCTATTCGTATCCATAATCAAAACATGGTGGAAAATAATTATACAGACGACGAAGTGCACCAGCAGGCGAATCGATGCCTTCAATGCCATGTAAGTCCTGTTTTTGATGGGACTTTGTGCATTAAATGCAATGGATGTGTAGATGTTTGTCCCTGCAATTGTTTGAAACAAATCCCTTTGAGCCAAGCAAACATGGACGCAGGAGAAGGGAATGTACGGGTTGCCGTAGATCATTTTTACGATGTGGATTCTACCACGATGGATAACGAAGAACTCGACGCAATGGGAACGATCATGTTAAAAGATGAGGACTTATGTATTCGATGCGGACTTTGTGCGGAAAAATGCCCTACTCAAGCAGTAACAATGGATGCGATGAATTATTCTTTTCGGTGGATTGGGTGAGCGTATGTTCAAAGACGCTAAGTAGTTTTTTCAACTTTGCGTCGGGTTTTCGTGTTGAATTTTAGCGATACGTGAACAAATAGGTGAAATACGATGTTGTTATCCATTTTGTTTGCAACGCTAGTTGCTGGATTATGTGGAATTGGAGTGTTCATTTATTATTTAAAAAAAGGGCAATTTGAAGACTTCGAAAAGGTTAAATATCAAATGTTTCATGATGAGAAATAGTAGAGATACTAAGGCGCAAAGTAGTTTTTCAACTTTGCATCTTTGGTGGTTTTGCGTTGAACTTTAGCAATACGTGAACAAATACGAGAAATAAACAATGCCTAAATATCGAAATTCTTTAAAAGTAGATACAAAAGATCAGGATCCTAGAATTTCCAGACGTTCTTTTCTGGCGCTACTGGGAACGGGTGTTTGCCTGTTAGGGCTGGGAAATCTATTTGGCGCTTCGCTTTTGGGTTTTTTGTACCCAAATGCGATGAAAATCCCGCCAAGTGTCTTTTCCATCGGAAGACCCGAAGAAGTGCTATCGCGAGAGGGAAAAATTTTTGATCCAAAGCACAAAGTATTTATAGAAACTAGAGAGGGAAAAGTCCGCGTCCAAACGGCGGTTTGCACCCATCTTGGGTGTACTGTAAACATGGTCGAAACAGGCTATGCTTGCCCCTGCCATGGATCCACGTATGACGAACATGGAAGAAATACTGGAGGACCCGCGCCAAAACCATTAGTCTATTATGAAGTATTTAAAGGAGCTTCTGGAGATCTTTTGGTAGATATATCAAAAACCACACTCGATTGGGAAAAAGCTTGGTATAGGACAACTTAAAGATATGCAAATGAGAAAAAATGTTTGTTTTAAATTTTTTTTGTTTCTTTATTTTTTTCCTTCTTTCCTTATAGGGCACGAGCTTAGCGTCTGCGCAATTTTTAGAGATGAAGCTCGTTTTATGAAAGAGTGGATTGAGTATCACTTAATGGTTGGTGTGGAGCATTTCTATTTATACAACAATCTTAGTACAGATAATTACTCTGAAATTTTAGATCCCTACCTTGAAAAAGGAATAGTGGATCTGATTGAATGGAATCAAGATTTTGCTGATCTTGAAGAATGGAATACCATTCAATGTACAGCTTATACCGATTGCATTCAGAAAACTCGAGATAAAGACGAATGGTTAGCTTTCATTGATTTGGACGAGTTTATTGTCCCTGTTGTTGGGAATAATGCGGCTTCTATTCTTAAAAATTATAAAAATTATTCAGGTTTAGGTGTCAATTGGCAGTGCTATGGATCTTCAGATGTTTACCAAATTCCTGAAGAGAAATTGCTAATTGAAACACTTTTGAAAAAAGGGAGTAATAAAGAAAAAAAGCATCAGTTTATCAAATCGATCATTCGACCTAAATTTACAAGCCATTGCACAAATCCCCATTGGGTACATTTTCTCGCCGGGTACCATGTAAATGAAGATAAAGTTCGTTGCAATAGTCATCTGTCGCCTTACATATCTACGAAAATCATTAGGATCAATCATTATTGGAGCAGAGATAAACAATTTCTATACGATATTAAATTGCCGAGGATGCAAAGAATTGCTTCCAATTACACAAAAGCTGCGATAGACGTTGCGGATCAAAATTTTAATGTGCAATATGATTCGATCATGCTGAAGTTTGTTGATGAGCTGAGACAACGGATGGGGTACTAAAAAAAGACCAATTTGACCTCTTAATAAAAAAAATAGTGTTTAAAAAAATATGGCTGTTTTTCAAGGAAAAAAAAGGGAGACTTTCGGGCAATACCTTCTAAGATTGCCTTCGGTTTTTGTTCGGTCGATTTTTCGGCATAATTACCCAAACAATGATGTGGATCGTTCGGAGATTGTTTTTAAGAATTTTTTTCTCCACTTTCACCCCGTTAAATGTCACAAACGATCTTTAGATCCATTTAATACCTTAGGCCTTGGTTCCATTACCACAAGCCTCTTTTTGATCTTGGTAATTACTGGGGTCGTGTTGATGTTTTACTATATTCCCACGGAAGATCGGGCCTACGACATTATGAAAGATTGGCAAGACACTACCCCATTTGCGATGATGTACCGAAATATGCATCGTTGGGGAGCTCATATGATGGTTTTATTTGTCTTCCTTCATATGAGCAGAGTCTTTTACACAGGCTCTTATAAGGGAACACGTCAATTCAATTGGGTCATTGGCGTTCTATTAATGGTTTTAACTCTCCTGTTATCTTTCACAGGGTATCTTTTACCATGGGATCAGTTGGCGTTTTGGGCGATTACCGTAGGGACAAATATTGCAGGATATGCACCAAATCTTCCTGGGTTTCAATACAATGTAAACAAAGTCATGTTGTTAGCTTCCACAGATGTGGGTCAAGATGCTCTCATTCGATTCTATGTGCTTCATGTAGTTGTATTGCCTCTTCTGGCGGGAACATTGATCGGTGTTCATTTTTGGAGGATTCGGAAAGATGGAGGGTTGGCGAGGCCACCCGACCGAATCCGGCCTGATCCATTTCGAGTGATACAAAGGTCTGACACGAAAGAGTCCTTTGCTCCGGGGGTAAAACGGACCTATGGTCTTATGGAACTCGTCAGAGGAACCTGTCCCACTGTGGATAAGGGACCTTATAATTTCGTTTTTACATGGCCTCATTTATTGAGAGCTGAACTAGTCGCATTTTTGGCGACATTAGTCTTGGTTTTGGGTCTTTCTTTTATTGATGCTCCTTTGGAAGAGCCTGCAAATCCAAGTAAACCGACCAATCCTTCAAAAGCACCTTGGTATTTTTTGGGCTTGCAGGAGATGGTATCCTATGATGCATTTTGGGGTGGGATAGGAATCCCTGTGATGATCGTTTTGGGTTTGATGCTCATTCCTTATCTCGATAGAAATCAGGAGGGAGAGGGATATTGGTTTCATCGAAGCCGTTATTTAGCCATTGTTCTTTATACAGCGTTCATGACTTGGCAAGGAATCATGATCGTGATTGGCTCGGTGTTTCGAGGGGCGAACTGGCAATGGGTTTGGCCCTTTGCAGAAAATTTTGTTAGGCACTAACGGTATTCATGCGCACAGAAAATTGGTATCAGCTGGTTTTGATTGGATTGGGAGTGATCGGAGCCGTATTTTTCGGAGTGTTTTTATATCGAGAAATTTTTCCTGAATATCAAATCTACCAAAATAGATATCTTAAGTTAGAAGAAATACGGGCAAAAATTACCGGACAGCCTGTTCCTGTATTTGAGAAGGGGGTAAAACAAATCGTCATTCCTGCAACGAATCGGGGGCCAGAAACGATTGATCGATGCATTTCTTGTCACGTAGCTTTGCAAATCAATTATTTTTCTCCAACAAAACCGGCTAAAGATATCCGAGGAAACTTAATTTATGATAAGGAGGGAAAACCCGTTCTTGAAAAGAACGAAGAGTATATTTGGGATCTCCTTCCCCCTGAGGATGAATATTTAAAAACAGTTCAGGAAGGAGAATATACGTATGATGTGACCAAAGCTCTTCGGATGCACCCTCTCATTGGAAAAGAAACAAGACCTTTTGAATACCACCCCATGGAAGAGTATGGCTGCACTTCTTGCCATAATGGAAATGGAAGAGGCCTTGTCACCGATCGGGCACACGGACCCATTTTCGATGGTCAATATGAGATAGAACCTTTAGCGAAAAAACCCTCCTTTTTAGAAAAAGATCCTTTGAATGATCCTGAATTTTCTAAAGTTTTTAATGACAAACCTGGACCCAGACTCCTCTTTCAGACTACACCGCTGTTTGTGGGGAACTTAATCGAAGCCAAATGTGTAATGTGCCACCAACCTACCCATACAGAGCTTCATCTTGCCGTAGAGGACCTTGAACGAATGGGTTCAAACAAAGAAAAAGAAATCAAAACCTTACAAAAGGATCTTCTCAATGAACAAGCGGCCGTTCTTTCTTGGATCGCATTAAAGGACGAAATAAAAAATAAAGGAGCCGCAAACGTATATCAAGAATTAAAAACTAAAAGCGAGTCGAACCCTTATCCACAAGAGACGGTAAATCAAATTGCTGCAGAGATGAAATTTCTTAATCGAAACCAAAACGAAGATAAGAAAATTCTTCAGAATATTGAAAACGAACTATTAAGACTTTTAGGATCAAAAGAGGCATTAAATGAGCTTCAAAGCAAAATTGCAAAAGGAAAAGATCCTCAAAAAACGGTCTCCGAGTTTATTGAAGAATACCAAAAAAAAGGGTACAACTTAGGTACGTTATTTGTGAAAGCAAATACCATCTTGAAACAAAGTCAATCGGTTCTCTTTCTCAAAGACGCGGATTCCTCTCTAAAAGAACCTACAGTTCAAAAACAACTGGTAAAAGACCTTTCTTCGGATGCGGATCGACTTACTCGATCCTACCAAAGAGGACAGGAGCTTTATGTTTCTCAGGCCTGTTACGCTTGTCATAAAATTGAAGGATTTTCTCGAGGAGGTGTTGGTCCTGAACTAACAGAAGAAGGGAAGTCCTATCCCTGGTTCATCAAAGAATCGATTGTGTGGCCGCAAGCGGATCTCCCCACATCTGTCATGCCAAATATGCGTTTAGACCATGTAGAAATCGAAGATTTAATGACATTCCTTCTTGCGCAACGAACGGATACAAAAAATAAATCTAGATATGAAAAACAAATCGAAACTAACGAATGGGAAGGAGGTAAAAAAGTTTTTTTTGAAAAGCCAATCCCTCCGAGCAAAATCCAGGATATGAACACCTCGATGAAAATTTTCGCTTCAGAGGGATGCGCAGCATGCCACCGATTGAAAGGATTTGAATCCAATGTGGGCTATCAAATCGAAAAAGAAAATCCAAATTTTGAAAAAATGTACGAAGAGAGCCTGTGGTTTCAAAAGTTGTTTCCTGAAGCTATCTTAGGGTCACAAATTGTCAAAGTTTTAGAGTCCCATCAAGAAGAAATCGATCAAAAAATCAAAGAGGGAATCCGAAGAGGATCCATTCTGGAAGAAATCGAAAAAGAAAATCCTGGGCTTCTTGAATCTTATTATTCCAATTTCAAATTTGCCTCTCGATCCAAAAAGGATCAAGTATGGAAAGATCTAATTCGACGGGTAATGATGATGTATATCCAAGAATATGGCTTAGGAAGGCAAATTGGTCCAAAATTGAATTGGTCTGGAATTTATCGAAGCGATCAGTGGCTTATGGAGCATTTTTGGAATCCACAAGGACATAGCGCCCGCTCCATCATGCCGATTTTTCCGTTTGATAATACCAAATTCCTATCCCTCATCCATCTATTGAACACATTGGGAATCAATAATCGGGATGAAGTTCACAAAATTTGGAAAACAAGAGGGTTTAACCCTGATAAAACCTATCAACTTTTATGTTCCCAGTGTCATGGAGATTATCGTCAAGGAAATGGGCCAGTTGCAGAGTGGATTTATCCGATCCCCAAAAATTTAAATAACTCAGTATATTTTAAAAATTTAACAAAAGAAAATGCGAAGAATTCAATTGTTCATGGAATCAAAGGTGGGCCCATGCCTCCTTGGGGGGAAATCGGAGATGGAAAAGAACGGGAAGGGTTTACTCCTATGCTGAACAACGAGGAAGTCGATCAACTCATCGATTGGATATTCTCTCTTCCTGCCGAATATATTGAAGAACAAAAAGTTCTCAAATGGGAATACGAGCCTAAAGACATTCTCAAAGAGCTAAACCAAGAAAAAGAAATCCATACGCCACCCCAAACCTTAACTCCTGCTCAAACAAGGGCTCAAATTTGGGATCAAATACCTGTGTCCATAAACCAATACCAAGCTGCCCTACAACCACGCCCGAATTTGACTCACGAGTTAACAGTTGATGATGTGTTTGAATGCATTCCAGAAGGGATTCACAAAGGATGTTATGTCAAAAAAAAATGGTACACAGAGAAAAACATTAAAGATGGGGAGGATTTATTCCTTTTAAATTGTTCCATTTGCCATGGACGTCAAGGAGATGGCTCAGGCCTAAGAGCGGGGACGATGACAGAATCGAAACCAAGGATGTTAACCAACTTAGATTGGCTAGGAACTCGGGATGATCTGCGACTGCTCCGTTCGATAAAATATGGAGTTCCTGGAACTGCAATGCCTGCTTGGGGAGACGTAACTTCCGCCTGGCAACGTTTGCAGTTGGTGGTATTCATTCGAAGCCTGACGGAAAAGCAAGTAATGGCTGAGGGTATTGCGGATGCCATTTATAAGTCCTTCGATCAGTTCCGATGGGAAATCGAAGCAGCAAGAGCCAAAGAATACGCCCCTTTGCAATCGTTAAAAGAGGATTTAGGAAATTTAAAGTTGAAAAATCTAAACTCTATGGTACTTTTTCAGGAAAAAGATACTTCACTTCAAGAAGTTAAAAAAACATATGACAATCAATTGGAAGTTTTAGGGGCTATTCAAAGTAAAGAAAACAAAGACCAAATTTTACAAAAAATGCTCGATTTAGCAACTCAAGAACGAACCTTATTTAAAAAAATTGGCGATAGCATTTTGAACCTTGATCCCAAAGAAGCTGCTCCTCTTGTAAGTTTGTGGATCGAAATCATACAGTCATCGAATGTGGGTACCTTCGCTCATTTTGGAACCACCTCTAAAAATTTTAATCCGCAGCAAGAAAAACTCCAAAAGAAAAAAGAGGAAATATTATCTCTTTTGAATGAGAGAATAGATGCTTTAAGAAACGAAAAGCAAACCGAAGAATTGAATAATAAATTAAAAACATATCAACATTTAGAAATAGATATAAAAACCGCTTTTGATGAAATCAGAAAAGGGAACGAACAAGCAAAACAACTCTATAAGGATGTGGTAGAGGAGTCGACTCCTCTACCACATCGTAAGGGATTATCTGGCTATGGAAAGTGAGTACGACGATGTACCCGTAAAGTGGATGCTTTATCCTGCACTTCTATTCATGGTGACAGGAATGACCCTTGGATTATTTATCTCTTTTAATGCTTTTATTTTTCCTGACTATTTTTCAGGAGAATATATCCATTTCGGAAAAATTCGACCAGTTCACGTCGGATCGGTGCTTCTTTTATGGTTGCTTTCTGCAGATATGGGGCTACTCTATTTTTTGGTCCAAAGGTTATCTGGAGTGAGATTGTGGAGTTCTAACATAGCGAAAATCTCCTGTGTCCTTTGGTGGTTTACTTTAATTTTACAAGTCCATTCCTACCCTTTTGGAACCAATTATGGGTGGGAATATGCAGAACTGCCGAACTGGATAAGTTTCATCCCGACAAAACCCATACTATTTGTTGCTTGGGTCTTATTTGCTTTGAATTTGTTTATGACGGTTTTCAATAGAAAATATGAAAAAATGTATGTATCCCTTTGGTACACTATGGGGACTCTGATTTGGACATCGATTACTCTTTTTGTGGGATTATATAGCCTTGAGCTCGTCCCAGGAGGGATTTCGAGAGTCAATGCAAGTTTTTTTTATATTCACAATCTAGTCGGATTAGTCTTTACTCCGATGGGACTTGCCATTGTCTATTATTATCTACCAAAGCTTGCCAATGTTCCCATTTATAGCCACCATCTTTCCATGATCGGATTTTGGGCGATTGCATTTGTGTATGCTTGGATTGGGGCTCACCATATCATTCACGGCCCCATGTCTCAATGGCTTCAGACGGTGTCGATCATTTTTTCGATTTGGTTATTTATCCCCGTTTGGACAGTTGTTCATAATATTTTTGCGACCATTCAACCTCAATGGAAACAGTATTCCCAAAGCGCTCCCATTCGATTTTTAATAATGGGGACCCTTTTTTACCTCATCACTTGTATCCAAGGCCCTTTGATGGCTTTAAGGAATATCAATGAAATTACTTCTAAAACCGATTGGGTTATTGGACATTCTCACGTATCCTTGTATGCTACTTTTTCATTTTTTGCGTTTGCAGGAATTTACTATACGATTCCAAAAATTGTGAACAAGCCACTTTGGTCAGAAAAAATGGCCGACTGGCATTTTACGCTAAACCTCTTTGGAAGTGTCCTTTTTATTCTTCCTTTGTGGATCGGAGGATATCTGCAAGGGCTGATGTGGGCTAGCTGGGCTGATGGGTCTGGATATAGCCAATATCTTCAAAACTTAAGCAAATTGACCTTCTTAGATACTATTGGGGAAATGCATTATTGGTGGTTGGCGAGGAGCATTGGAGGTGCTATTGTTTTGTTTGCAAATATTATTTTTGCTGTAAATATATTCAATACGATTGTACTCCATAAACAAGAAGAACCGTCACGAGTTCTATCCCCATGAGAAACGAACACGAAAAATCATTTTTGGATAAAATTGATGCCTCAGCGATTTTGACAATCCTTGGAATTGTGGTTTTATTTTCCAGCGCTGTGATTGTAACCTTAATTGCACCGAGATATGCGGATAAAGCTTGGACACAACCTTCGAGTTATTACCAAGTTCAAATGTATGAAGTTGCAGATCCCCGCATTTTTTTTAGTAGTTCTACTGGAAAAGAGTTTGAATATGTCCATCAAATCAAAGACGAAGAATCCCTTTTGGCTTTCGTAGAAACGGAATTGCTCCGCATCATTTCTTCCAAAGAACTTGAAAAATATATCACTCGCTTCGATGAACAAACATTAAAACTAACTCCCAAATTACTGCTTCTCCGCCCACCAGAAAAAGAGATGCTTGAAAAAGCAAATCAATTGCGAAAAAACTTACAGTCGAAGAGCACCGGACTTAAAATCGATTACGATATCCTAGAACTATACGAACCCGAAGGGAAAGAAGCGTTCGCCATTGCTCCCACTGAAGGATATACCGAAAATTTTGTAAGGGATCATTTTGAAATCGTAGACAATCAAATTACCCGATCCTATATGAAAGATCTTGGGGTCATTTTCATAAAAAACCCCCAAGCGTACCGAGTTAGTCTCTTTCAAAGAGGAGGGTCTTTTGGATGGAAATACGATCCGAATGGAGAACCTGTCACTTCTATCCAACAGCTTAGAAATGACCCCCTTAGTTTTCGCTCCAGAAAAGAACTGATCCAAGCAGGAGAGAAAATTTTTGCAGAAGAAGGGTGCTATTATTGTCATAGCGACCAAACAAGGACACTAGTTCAAGACGTTGTGTTAAACGGAACAGAAACATATCCGGCTCCCCCTTCTGCTCCCAATGAGTATATTTATCAAAACATTACCTTTCCTGGGACTAGAAGGATTGGCCCCGATCTATCACGCGTCGGAATCAAAAGATCTAACCGTGATTGGCATAAATCCCATTTCTGGCAGCCTCGCACCGAAAGCCCGGGTAGCATTATGCCCTCCTTTAAACATTTTTTTGATTTTGACCCAAGCATTACTACGATTTCGGAAATAGGAGTTCCAAATTATAAGTTTGAAGCCGTTTTTCAATACCTTATGACTAAAGGAACACGAATCACCCCGCCTGACCAGGCCTGGTGGTTAGGAAAAGACCCAGTACGCACCTTAGAAATTATCGATGGAAGGAAATGATGGACGGATTTGGTGTCCAAGGAATGATCTTTCACTTTGCCATAGTATTCTCATTGGTCGGAAGTGCCTTTCTTGTGTTCCTTTATTTATGGTGGAACAGAAAATTGGATATGGACGAAGAACCTAAATTTAACATATTCGAAGGAGAAAAAGATGCTTGAAGAAGAACTAATCCCCTATGAAAACAATCCTGTTCCAAAATGGCTTATTTTGACTTACATCGTCCTTCCCATTTGGGGAATCTTTGCCCTGATTTTCTATTGGAATGGAAGCTCCAACAGTTGGTTGGATCGAGGGTATTGGGGAAAGCTCCAGCAAGCAGCCAATACCACAAGTCCTTATATCAATGAAGATGAGGTTAAAAATGCCGGAAAATGAAAACGTTCAATTAGCCAAAGAAAGAACCTTTTTGGCAAATGAAAGAAACCGGCTCGCCAACCAAAGAACCTTCTTAGCCTGGACTAGAACTGGTTTGGCTTGTGTAGCCGGGGGTTTAGCCATTATTCGATTTTTTACTTTCGAAAATTACACCCATCAAATTACATCTGAAATCGTCGGATTTATTCTAGTTTTTTTAGGAATAGCTATCTTTTTCCTATCCTTTTTTGAATTCGAAAGTAACCATAAAAAACACCATATTCAAAAAGCATATGTAGGGGCAATTTGGTCCATAAGAGCCATCACATTTGTTCTTATCTTCGTCTCCATTGCCTTATTATTCATTGCCCTAAGATTGAGTGTATTTGGTAAGTAGTTGCAAAGTAAGTGTTCACGTTTCGCTACAATTCAACGCAAAGACGCAAAGTTTTTTCAACTTTGTGTCTCTGGAATTTTTGCGATACTTGAACAAATACCTAAAATTCTATTCTTGGCGGAGTTTTTCTTCAAAAAGGGAAAGCCATCGCTGAAATTCCGAGACAGGGGGAACATAATGCGAAGGGATTTTGGATTCCAATTCTTGAAAGTGTTTTTCAAACACCTCTAGATAGAAATCCTCGTTGTGCTGTTTGGTGGTTTCTACTTTTGGAATAGGAAGGGTTTTCTTTTCCGGTTTTGGAGGAAGAGGAGCTTTTTTCTTTTTGGCGTGGAGATGGTTCATTTGTTGATGAAACTGTTCCACACTTTCCGTTTTCGCCTGCAACATCCTTGCCTGAGAAGCTAATTTTTTATCGGAAGTAATGACTGTTTCGTTTCTTGGATTGGAAGAGTGAGCCAGTTCTGAGAGAATAAATTCATCTGCAGTCTCTCCCTTTGAGGTATAAATGATCTCTAGGTTTCGATAATGAGATCGGGTTCTGCCACCTTGTTGATAGGTAGCATCAAAGACAATCGTCATATCAAAGTGAATCCATTGTAGTTTTTCTCCAAAATCGGCAATGAGCAGCTCTCTTTGTCTTTGAAGAAGCCCCTGTTTACTGACCAAACGAAACAAAAGATTATATCCGTCAATGTAATAATGCATAATGGGAGTCTACTCTCTTTTTTTATAAGTATCAATACATCAAATGGTTAGGAATAAATTTTTCCAGAGTCGTTTTTGCCTATTTTCAAAAAAAATGTTATAATTTAGAAAGGGAATTTTATGAAGGAATAAAAAAGGGGCAAACCTTCTCCCCTAGTAGGTGTTCAATGCAAACGATCGCATTATTTGGTGAAGCTAGCAAAGGGGACTATCACCAAGCCTATGTTTGTGACAATTTATCACAGTTGGTGGATAGTTTAGGTCATCCTCCCCCCGAGAGCAGAGGATTGTTTTACGGAATTCAAGCAATCCTTTACCGATATCGTCTTATTTTCTTTCGCGTGCGCGAGGAGGGATTCAGTTTTGATGACTATATGCAGGGGCTTACCCTTCTTCGTAGCCATTCCCATCAGATTCACCTTTCGGCAATTTTTGCCCCAGGAGTCGGAAACGCAGATCTCGTGGAGGCTATTTCTACCCTATGTCACGCCTATCATAGCATTTTAGTCATGACAGAATCCGATCTCTATGATTACCTCACCGAGTTTCCCTTACGAAAACTAGAGCCTTAATATTACTTTTTAGTAAAAAACTTCTCTAAACCTTTATTTGTAGGCTCTAAAGAGGCTTTTCCTATTTGCCAATTTGCGGGGCAAACTTCCCCATGTTGTTCAAAGTGAATGAGAGCATCTAACATTCTTAGTGTTTCATCAACGGAGCGGCCTAAAGGAAGATCGTTTACCACTTGGTGCCTTACGATTCCCTGTTTATCAATCAGGAAAAGGCCTCGAAATGCAATCCCTTCCCCAGGAACTAACACGTCATAATCTTGGGAAATTTTTTTATTGATATCGGAGACAATCGGATATTCAACTCCTTGAATTCCCCCTTTGGTTTTAGGCATTTGAAGCCAAGCAAAGTGGCTAAAATGGCTGTCGATGGAGCAGCCTATGATTTGTCCATTTCGACTTTCAAAATCCTTAATTCTATCTTGAAAAGCATGCAATTCTGTAGGGCAAACAAAAGTAAAATCGAGGGGATAAAAAAATAAAACCACATATTTCCCTTGAAAACTTGAAAGAACTACATCCGTAACGTTCCCTTTTACTACCCCTTTCGCCAAAAAATCTGGGGCTTTTTTTCCTACTAAAACTCCCATATATCCTCCTTAGAGAGCCACTCCTCTTGCCCAATCGTGGTACTTTTCCCATGTCCAGGGTAAACCCGAGTAGTTGGTGGGAGAAGAGATAGCTTTTTTAATGATTCCTTCATTTTATCTGGATTTGACGTGGGTAACGCAAGGCTTCCCATCGTCCCTTTAAAAAGGGTGTCTCCAGAGAAAAGAATATTTTCGTTTTCTTCATAAAAACAAACGCCGCCCGGGGAGTGTCCCGGAGTGTGAATCACACGAAAGGAAAGCTCTCCAAGCTCTATTTTTTCCTCTTCAAACAGCTGCTCATCCGCATTTACAGGCTTGATTTGCGTAAATAAAGGCAATCGGTCTATTCCAGGTTCCTTTAAGTTGGGTTCATCTTCAGGGTGCACATAAATGGGGATATGATAAATCTCTTTCACTTTTGCCGCATCGCCAATGTGGTCCCAATGAGAGTGGGTAATGAGGATTTTCGTAGGTTTTAATCCTTCTTCTTTCAAGTATTGGCTAATGTACGGTTCGCTTCCTAGAGCAGGATCGATAATGATCGCTTCTTTGGTATTTGCAGAGACGACGTAAGCATTGGTCGAAAGGGGACCTGAAGGAATCACTTTAATCTTCATATATTTTATTCACGTGCCGCACCCAAATTTGGTCTCTGTTTGCCACGAGAAATTCGCACCGGAAAGGGTTCGAACCTCCGACCTCTTGGTCCGTAGCCAAGTGCTCTATCCAGCTGAGCTACCGGTGCAAAAGGAAATTGTACCAAGAAATAAGGATAAAATCAAACTTAATGAGGCGCATGGGTGCGGACATAATTGTTGGTCCAATTGGGTGAGCCTTTCCGACGTTCGGTATATCACCGCTACCCACTTATATATTCTTCAAATAAGGTGTAATAAGTGGGCTCTTTCCCTCCAGTTGCTTTTAACTGCTGGTCTTGCTGCTTCAAAGATGGCAATATTCCAGAGAACCTAATGGGTGGATAATAGAGCTTAAGATTTTTCAATTTTTCATTCAATTTATCGAGGAGATCGTATAAGACATGTTCTTTAGAGAGAGGTCTTTCCAAGTGAAATAGTTTAATTTTTTCTATAAGTTGTATGTCTGGATAATAGGGACTATCGTTATTTAGATGGAAATCGCAATAATTATTCGCGCTTAGGATTTGATTGTGAAGAGACCAGATTTCAAATTGTTTTTGCCCTTCTTCCCTCTTCTCGAGAAATTTGCCTAAAGACAATCTGCATTCAGGGAAAGTCTGAGAGAGAAGGAAAAAGCACCAGATAGCCGCTTCTAGGCTTGTATATACACAATTTCCATACTCTTGCATTAGAAGTTTTGCTTTACCATAGTTTTCAAAATGTTTTTCGAACTTCTCCTGTTCAAGGTTTAAACTAACGGGTAACGTAGAAGAAATGAGGGAAACAAAATGGGCCCGAGATTTTGATTTTTCAGAGAGAATTTTGGCAATGATCTCTTCTGAAAGTTTTTTTGGATCGAAATAAAACACCCGGATTGATGAACTTCCATTCCCTCGATTCCGATTACAAACGATCAAAAGATCGTCGTAAAAAAGGATTTCGACAGAATGGCTCCAATAGCCGGTCGCTATCATGGTCGCTTTCTTCGCGAGAATACGTTCTAAATAATCCTTATTCGTATGTGAACAATTGCTTGAAAATTCGAGAACAGAGATTAGCGAATCTATTGTTTCTTTTGCGATTTCTTTTCCACCCAGTTGAGACAAAAATTTGAGGTTTTTGATGATTTTTCTCTCTAACCAGATTTCACTGTTCATTCCTTCCAAAGAAGAAAAATTCACCGTTTTTGTTTCCATCCGATCTTTTTTTTCTGTTCGAAGAACCATAGGAGAAGATCCACCAATGTTATAAACATGGGCACACCTTTTTTTCTTTATCTCTTCCTTCCAATAGAGTTTGTCAGATTTTAAAACTGTTTTACTGAGAATTTTATGGTCGGGATGATAGTTTTTCTTAAAGAGGATAAAAGCGTCGTGAGGTTTCAAATCGGAACTTGCCCCCTTTGATAAAAAGAACTGAGATAAAGAGTGTGAAGAGGGGTACCAAAGCGAAATGTGGTAGGGGGTGTGATGATTATAATCTTCTTTGTTTGCATTAGCTCCAAATTCGATGAGCAAATCTATCATGGGTTGAGATCCATGCAAAGTCGCAATATGCATTGGTGAAATGTTGGTTGAGACAGTTTTGTTTGGATCCATCCCTTTTTCTAACAGCTTCCTCGTAAGAGTTAGATTGTTTCTCGCCACCGCCATGTAGAGAGCATTTATTCCCCTAGGATCGCAAGCTTCAAGGTCGAGTTCTTTTTTTTCTAAGAAGAGAGACGCTAAGTAGGTTCTATCTTTTAAAAGGAGGAAATGGAAAGCAGGAATCCCTTGTTTTATTTTGAAATTCGCATCTATGAGTTTCAGATCGAGCAAAAAGGCAATATTACCATCGTTGCCTTCTGAAGAAAGGAGATTCGAGATGAGTTGATTTGACGGCTTGAATCCATATTCCGCCAATAACTCGATGATCTTTTTTTCCCCTATTTGTATAGCTTGATTCAACGGATTATAATACAAATTTTCAACCACGCCGATTTTCAAAATACCCTCTATAAGGGCCAAATTTTTCGATTCAATCGCGTAATACAAGGAAGATTTTCCAACATAGTTTCCTAAATTCGGATTTGCACCTTGAGAGAGGAGAAATAATGCTGCATCTATATTTTTTTTGGCCAAAGCAAGGATAAAAGGAGTTTCCCCACTTCCTGAAAGAAGATTGATATCCATTCCACAATCGAGGAAAAATTGCAAGTAATCAATATCGTCATTTTGCGCCGCATAATGAAAACTGGAACGTTTATATACATCTTCCCTCATTTGCTCAGCAAAAATCTTGTTGAGGACCTTGTATTTTTTGAACAGAGGAGCGTACACCTCCCTTTTTTTATAAGCAATTTTACAAACTAAGTATTTTTTTGAACAGGTAACAATATCGGCTCCGTTTTCTAATAACCATTCGAATGCGTTGATATTTCTCGATAAAAAAGCAATTGTTATGGGGCTCAAACCTTTAAAATTCCTAGCTTCTTCGGTATCACAAATTGCATCTAAGGAATTTCCCAAATTTAAGGCTTTTTCCAGAAGAAAAGGACTGTCAAAAAAAGCAGCGATATGGATGGGAAGAATTTCTGAAGAAGCTAAACCCTTCAGCTTTTCAAGATTTATTTTTTTAGGAAGCGCTTTTAGATCGGAAAAGGGAATGTCGACATTCAACTTAGCAAATTCTTCGATATATTCTCGGGGAATCCTTTCTTCTGCCTCAAGAAAGAGAGATTCCCATCCTGTCTGCTCTACCAACATCTTTTTTAATTCACTCCAAAGTTCTTCAGGGGAAAACTTTTCTAAGGGATGGGACGGGTATAGAACATTTCCCTCAATGGAGAAGCTAAGTCTTTCTTCTACTTTTCTTGTTTGATTAAAGTTGTTTGTATTATTGTTATTTATTTCCATCATAAATATTCAGTTTTTTTAATTTTATACATTTTAGTTTATGTATGAGTTATTTTCAATGAATTATTGTAAGTTTATAGCAGGTAAAATAAAAACGCAAAGTTGCTAAGGCGTAAAGTAGTTTTTTCAACTTTGTGTCTTTGGGGGCTTTGGGTTGAATTTTAGCGATACGTGAACACTTACTATAGCAGAAAATTGGATGCTAGATAACAACACCCTGCAAATTATAGATCGTTTTTTTCGATGACTTCTTTTAGATATTTCCAATAGACAGCAAAGAGGTGATCTACGCCAGGAAACCCATCTAAAAAGGATCCTTTGAAATCCACATAGGACGGTTTAAAGATGAGGGCATGTAGAAATCCAATAGGGTCTAAATAGCAGACCCCATCCCGATAACTCATGTGATTGATGACGGATTTAAATCCAACATCGGGGATTACGGTAGAAGAGCCTAGGGAAATTACGTTAACTCTTTTTTGTTCTTCAGGAGTAAGAAGATCTCTTGCTCTTAAAGTTTCTGTTCCCCCAATGCTGTGTGCCCAGTGATCGATTTCATCTACTTCTTGGAGCAATGTTCTCCATATTTTAGCGAGCTCTTCTGCGTTATCGGAAATATACCCAAATTTAATGAAGGCTGCTTTTACGATATCTTTCGTCCATCCTCCAGTTCCTCGATAAATGAAGTAAATTTCTTCGTTCTGATACTCAGGCCATTGCGATATTTTTTCCAAAATTTGTTCTACCTGATATTTGCTATTCATGATCCCATTAATGAAGGTGATCCCTTTTTTTGTACTTGGAGAAGATCCTTTAAAAGTAGAAATGACTCCCGGTTCCGAATAATAGTTCGAAATAGAAAATAGTCCTTTTCCAACAAAAAAACGGACAAAATCAGCTACATTTTGATCGAAATCAGCCATCTTTTGATAGGTTTCTAAATAATCGCTAAGAGATTGAAATAAGGTATCCATCTTTTCACGCAATTTTCCTATCCATATTGGCATCGAAAAATACCCAAGAGGATCGGTGAAATTTATAGGATTGTTTTTGACAAACACGTATCGATTATGTCCATCTCGGTAACCTAAGGGGTCTAGGGTCATCCATTTCCCTATTTCGGGCATGTAAAACCGTTTTCCAAAATCTACGTAGCCTTCTAGATCGGTACGTTTTGCAGAAAAACGCCAAGGATTGATCGCAAACTTTGAGTCAATTTTTTCTGAAAATTCGTTGTAAATTTCTTCATCGCCAAAGGGGGAATAACGGTAATATTCCTTTACTTTTCTCTCTTCCATATCTACAAGGCAACGAATATTACCTTGCAAATCGTGGATTGCGTAATAGTTTCCACTAGGAAGTTCGATAACTCTGGTCGAATCCAGTCCTCTTAAAGGACCATTGTAAAGAATCCGCAATTCAATCAAGTGTCCTCGTTCGTCAAAAGAGCCAATTTCTTCATTCCCTATAAAAAGGAAATTCCTTTTTGTGACTAAAATCCACGAATTTTTTTTAATATCCCAAATAAAATCTTCTCTTGTTTGTCGCCGATGGTATCCGTCATAGGTATATCCGATTTTGGAAGAAGAAGGGATCTCTATAGAAATAAGTCTATCGAGAGGATCGTAAGAAAAAAGAGTCTGTTCTGCCTCGCTTTGTCGTGATATTAAGTTTCCATTGAGATCATAGGTGTATTTAACGGATCCTTTTGAAATGGTTTGATTTAAAGAGTCCACTTCGTAGATTTGTCCATTTTCTTGAATTCGGTTTCCTAAGAAGTCGTATACATACTCACAAGAATTTCCACTCGAATCTTTCCAGGAGACGAGTTGCAAGTTGTCATCATAACAAAAATATTGGTCCATCTGCCCACTTGGATCTTGGATACAGGTGTGTGAGATTTGATCATTTGTATCAAAAGAGAGGATCTCATTCCAAAAATCTGAGGAAATTTGAATTGTATTTTTGTCTTGATGGAGAGAAACAGTTCCCTGTTTTCCCTTTGCGTGTTCTATAAGAAGCCCTTCTTGGGTTTCAAAGGTTTGAGTATAAACGATTTCGCCTACAGGATCTTTGCGAACGAGAGAATTGACAAGATAAGTAATGGAAGAGTTGTCAGGAAATACAATTTCAAAATGACTCAAATCAGGATATTTGTATCGAAGAGTCAAACCATTTTCTTGCTGTGTGAATGTCAGATTATTTTCCTTATCAAATTGGTGGTGGGTCGTTCGTTGCGATACCAAGTTATCGATGGCGATAAGGTTCCCATTGGGATCATAAATATAGGCATAATCTATGGAGCCATCTGAAGAAAATAATTTTTTTAAATTTCCATCAACATCGATTTGGTTATGTAAAATCACGTCATCGGGTTTGATCAATTTCGACAGATGTCCCGCCTCATCGTACTCGTATTGATAAGTTCTAGAGGCTTCCTTTAATAGGGAAAGTCGGTTGTTTTGATCATATTCCCAACTCACTTCAAAACTGTTTAGCTGAGCAAATAATGTAAAAATAAAAAAATAAATATGCTTCTTCAAGGAAAATAGCGGTTTGCATAAGATCGGGAAAAGAGGACTGGATATGAACATCGTTATCTTAGGTGCTGGGGATACTGGAAAGTACATCACATCTATTCTCGCAAAAGAACAGCATAATATCGTTCTGATCGATAAACAAGTAAAAAAACTAGAAGAAGCCTCATGGAATATCGATGTGGCTACAAGAGAAGGGGTTGGGACTGATTGGCAACTATTGGATAGTCTATTGGATCTTTCACCCGACCTTTTTATTGCCCTTACAGGAGAAGATCAGACCAACTTAGTTTCTTGTTCCATAGCAAAGAATTTGGGATACCCCAGGGCGATCGCAAGAGTAAGAGACAATCGATATCTGAATCGAACACGTCTTGATTTTGCCAGAATTTTTGATATCGACTATTTCATTTGTCCTGAGCTCTTGGTAGCCAATGAAATTTACAAATATATGAATAGCCCAGGTTCGTTACGAGTGGAATCCTTTGCCCATGGAGCGATTCAACTTCGAACGATCGTGATCCCTCAAAATTGGGATCGGGTGAATCAAACTCTAGCCCATCTTCATTTACCGAAAGGAATGATGATCGCGATCATTCGGCGACGAGGTCAGGATAGTACAAAAGAGGAAGACAAAGAATTGATTTTTCCTCATGGAAATGATCATATTTATCCAGGAGATGAGGTCACGTTGATTGGAGAAACAGATGTGATTTCTGAGGCCCATCGCCATTTTGGCCTCTCTCAAAAACCGATCCAATCTGTGGTCATCATAGGTGGATCTCGCACAGCGGTCAATTTATCCAAAATTTTGGAAAAAAGGGGCATGAAAGTACGGGTGATTGAAAAAGACTATCAGAAATGTTGCGAAATTGCCGATCGATTGCATCATACTACCGTAATCAATCATGATGGAACAGACCTTGAGTTTCTTAAGTCAGAAAAAGTGGGTCAGGCAGATGTGACAGTGGTTACTACTCGAAGCGATGAAGGCAATGTCATGATTGGACTTCTGTCCAAAGAAGCGGGATGCGAAAATGTGATGGTGCAACTGACGAATACAGACTATATTCCCTTTGCAAATCGTTTAGGGATCAACCACACTCCCTCCCCTGGAGTCGAAGCAGCAAATCGAATTCTAGCCTTAGCTCTTTCTGGGACGATAACCTCTGTCATTTCCCTTCACAAGAATCAAGCAGAGATTATGGAAATCTCGGTTTCTTCCACCTCTAAAATGACTGGGATCCCTCTTTCTGAGTTGAGCTCGATGTTACCTAAAGATTTTTTAATTGCTGCGATTCAAAATAGGGGAAGAATTATGATTGCAAATGGGAATAGGATCATTTCTCCAGGGGATAGTGTAATTGTCGTGAGCCATCCGAGACATTTAAGAGAATTGGAAAATATTTTTTAATGTTATTTCAAATTGTTTGGAAAATTCTTGGATCGATTCTTTTTGCATTTAGTGCAACTTTGCTAGTTCCACTTTTTTTAGCAGTTTATTATGAATATATTAGCAGCGAGTCATCCCTTGGAAATCCCAGTTTTTTCCCTTTTTTATATACCTTGTTGATTAGCCTTGCATGTGCCTACTTTTTTTCTTGGTTGGGAAGAAAGAGCGAAAAAGGGGGTTTGTATCGAAAGGAGGGGCTGATTTCTGTGGTTTTGATTTGGATTTCTATCCCCGCTATAGCTTGCCTCCCTTTTCTCTTTAGCGGAACCTTGCAAAGACCTACTCAAGCCTATTTTGAAGCCGTTTCAGGATTGACAACAACTGGAGTTTCAGTCATTTACCCTAAAAAATTTGATTCCTCTGGAAAAGAAATCCCCTATCGCACCTTCGTTCGTGGAGAAACAGATGTGATGTATTCTTTTTATGGAACCATCAATCCTATTTTGGGAAGTAATGGAAAAGTAATCGCTGAAGGGATGCAGGCTGTTAGCAAACCCTTATTGTTTTGGCGATGTTTTTTGCAATGGCTTGGGGGCTTGGGAATTATTGTGATTTTTATTGCAATTCTTCCTGCATTGGGTGTGGGTGGAAAAATTTTATTTCATACAGAAATGCCGGGCCCCTTGAAAGAAACGTTAACCCCCCGATTGAAAGAAGCGGCTGCGATCCTTTGGAAAATCTATTTAGGCCTTACTGTGATTCAAATTGCTCTTTTAAAATTTGCTAACCCTCAGATCCCTTGGTTTGATGCGATCAATGTGAGTTTTTCCACAATATCTACAGGCGGTCTCGTAGTCACTAACGAAAGCATCGCCTCCTACCAAAGCCCAATGGTAGAATGGATTCTTGTCATTTTTATGGTCCTTGGCGGAGTGAACTTCTCTCTGTATTACTATTGCTTGAGAGGCAAATTCTATCGACTTCGTGATACCGAACTTTTGGTCTACTTATCCTTGATTCTCCTCTCTGGCTTTTTTGTAACGTATCAGCTAGTAGGCACGAGTGATGTTTCCTTAAAAAATCCTTCCATGGAGCCTTTAAGTTGGTCTGAAGCCTTTCGCGCAGGATTTTTTCATACCGTCTCCGCACAAACCTCAACCGGATTTGCCACGGTGAATTATGACAAATGGCCTTACGTAGTGCAGGTGGTGTTATTGCTTCTCATGTATGTAGGTGGAATGTCTGGCTCTACTGCTGGGGGAATTAAAGTGATGCGACAAGTGATGATTTTTCGCATTGTGCAAGACAAAATCGAGCTAATGTTTCGCCCAGAAGCTCTTCGATCTTTTCAAATTGGGGAGCATAGAGTCGGCAAGGATATTGCGATTACCGTTCTTTGCTTCGTTGTCGTCGTCGTCGCCATAGGATCATTAGGCACATTTCTTTTGTGTTTAGATGGAGTCGATCCTGAAACTTCTTTTTGTTTAATTTCCTGTGTAATCAACAACTCTGGTTTAGGATTTCGGGGGGCAGGTCCAACCGACTCTTTCGCGTTTCTAAGCGATTTTGGATTGATTCTCACTTCGATTTGGATGGTTTTAGGCCGTTTGGAATACTTTGCGGTACTTGTTCTTCTTGTCCCCTCTTTTTGGCGCGATACTTGATTGTTTCCTAACACCTCTGATTTTTCGGGATTTTTTTACAAATCCAGAGCAGGTCAATTTGACTATTTCTTAAAAACATCTGGAATAAGTTCATCAGAACGGTTTCCTACTCATATTCAAGCCTCATTTATGAAGCCAGGATCATATCATCAAAAATTTAATTCGAAAACAGTCTCTTACAAAATATGTGATTCTTGCGAAAATTTAAAAAATATTTATACAAATTTAATATAGATCAATTAAGATAGTTGCATAACAAAGAGTTGTGTTATGGACGTAGACATAAAAAGTTTTTTCAACTATTTCAATCCGATTTCTTTTGCGAAAGATTTTTCGGAGATTCAAGAGGAATTTGATCGTCTTGAAACGAAAGACAAAATCATGGCAATAGCTTGCTCTATC
>Ga0206882_1058_pt1 | contig 23550 bp, 23 predicted proteins | sample Alteio_BWOrgCont_4_FD_152908 | JGI IMG/M metagenome (GOLD analysis project Ga0206882, IMG submission 152908) | Enriched cells from forest soil in Barre Woods Harvard Forest LTER site, Petersham, Massachusetts, United States -... | ecosystem: Environmental > Terrestrial > Soil > Temperate forest > O...
ATTTATCAATAGATGATCGAATGGCAACTAAATCAGGCGCGTTGGAAAAAAAGAAGGCATTTTGGTTAAGCGCATCTTACATTAAAAAAATTATCAGTTAATGATTTAGGGGAATATATTTTCTACAATTAGGTACAAATACTTATTGTATTTACTAGTAAGTACGCCCTTACTCTTTCCCAATAAACCTCTTAAATTCCTCAAGTCCCTTCCTGCAAAACCCCTACCTACTCGATATCTCATACAACAACCAATTCGGGCTCTCATAAACAATCCGCAGGTTCAGGGCCGAGTTTTGGCGTTTGATGATGTCGATATAGCGGTTGTTGAGCTGGGTGTAGCCGGTGGCTATGTTTTTGGCGGTGGCTATCAGTATAAAATCGTCGTATTTGGCGGGTGCTTCAATGGCGCTCGAAAATTCGTCCTGGTAGGGCATGGTTAGCTGCTTAACGCTTTGCACGTAGGCAACAATGGGGTAGGCAATGGCATCGTCCACCAAAATTTTGGAGGTGCTAGGTATGCCGTTCAGGTAGTAGGCAAGGTCGCGGTTATCGGTTTGCTCATCGTCGGCTTTCCTGGTCAACAGCGTGCTTATAAAGCTGCGCTCCTCGGGTATCATGGAGTTTTGGAGGAACAGGTAGCCGGTAAATATTTGTATGGGCAAAATCACACACAGCAATACTTTTAATGTTTTTTGCCTGCGTATATATTGTGCCCTAAATATAATGCACAGTAATGCCAGTATGAGGAAGATGACATAGTACTCGTAAGCTAAAAATGCCTTATCGTATTTGATGTGCAAAAATTCGATAAAGCCGAATGGTGTGAGCAGCGTTAATAACTGGTAGGTGCTGCGCCTGAAAAGGTAGATGGCCAGCAGCATAAGCGGGCAAAAAATTAATGCTTTGGCCGATATTAATAAGGATATTTCCTGCGGAAGCTTGTTGGTTGTGCGGCCGGTAATTACCTGGTCGAAACTGATCTTATCGCTTAAAACGTTCCAGGTGGAGTAGGGACTTTCCAGGAAGTAATTCAGGTCGTTGGCATGGGTTAAATTGAGCAGTTTGTAGCCTACTACCGATGCTATGGGCAGTATGAATATGATGATATATAAAGCAAATGTTTTGCTGATAAGCTTGCGGCGCAGCGACGGGCTGTTGAAGCTTAAAAACAGGCGGAAGATGGATTCCTGTTCACTTAAATTGAGGCTTTGTATGGATATGGACAGTATCAGGGGGATAAAAAACAGGGTAAGCCAAATGAATTTATAGTCGCAAAATACCAGTACTACCAGGCAAATACTGGCTATTGAAATATGGAAAGTTGTATTTGAGCGGTAAAACTTAAGTATGTTGAGAAAGAACAGGAAAAAGAAAATGAGCGCGAGATACATGCCCTTGCCCGAACAAGCCACATATAGGATACCCGGGTGCAACAGGAACAACAGGGCTAAAATAACGAGGTAAAAATCGTCGCTAAACCTTTTTACGAGGGCGCCTGCCATTATGTAAAACAGTACGGCAGTGCCAATGGCCGATGCTATCACCGGCGCCAGCGTGTAGCTTACCAGCGTAAAAATAAAGGTAGCATAAAAAGGAAAAATGGGCGAGGTTAACCCCATCACTTTAAGACGTGCACCCAGGCCCTCAAAAACTATCCGGGTTTTTTCAATATAAAAAAGTGATTCGGCATTGCTGTAACCCAGCTTATTTAAATAAATGCCGCAAAACAGGTAATAGGCAGCTAATACCAGGGTAACCAATAGTAAATAAAATGACCGCGACTGTCTCATTTTACAACATTTACAGGGTTGTTAACTTTACTTATACCGTGGTTGGTTTTTTGCCAGTAAAAAGGTTTAACAATCAACTCGTAGAAACCCATATAAGCGGCAACAGAGTGCATTAACCAATATATAGGGTTTGCAATGGCAAATAATATCAGCTCGTAAAAGCGCCTTTTAAACACGGCCATCATGTTTACATATATCATTAATATGTTGCCCACCATGAGGTTAAATATCGACATAAACAACACCCAATCGGGGAATAAGGTGCGGATGGTTGAAAGGTCGAACACAAGGTAGGCTATAAATATGGCCAATAAAAGCGGGTAAACTAAAAATGTAAGCGGGGTTGCGCCAATAAAAAAGCTGAAGCCTAAAAAGCCTTTCCAGCCCAGTTTCCGCCACAGGGCAACGGGGTTGCGCATGTGTACCAGGTAGGTTTGCATATAGCCTTTTATCCACCTTGAGCGCTGGCGGATCCAGTTAAAGGGCTCGTTGTTGGCCTCTTCATAAGTAGTAGAGTTAACAATAGCCACTTTATAGCCTTTGGCGTAGGCACGTACGCCCAAATCAGCGTCTTCGGTTACGTTAAATGGGTCCCAGGCGCCTAATTCAACTAAATTTTCGAGCTTAAAGTGGTTACTGGTGCCACCTAAGGGGATAGGAATGTCGAGCGTATCGAGCCCGGGCAGCATATAATCAAACCAGTACGAATATTCGAGCGTGAACATTCGGGTCAGGAAGTTCTCATTGCGGTTAAAATAGTTTAGGGCGCTTTGTATGCAAATATATTCCTCGGGCAGTTTGTTAAATAAGGCGACTACCTTTTTTAGCTGGTCGGTATCGGGGATATCCTCTGCATCGTAAATTGTTAAATATTTACCCTTTGCAAAATGCAGCGCGTAGTTACAGGCCTTGGGTTTTGTTTTAGGCATGTGAAAAGGCACCACAATTACTTCAAATATGGCCGGGAAATCGAGGTTGCGTACGGCATTCAGTGTTTTGTCGTCATCTTCTTCAATTACCAGCTTAATGTCCAGCTTTTCGCGGGGGTAATCAATGCTCTGTAAATTCCATATCAGTTTTTTTATCAGCTTGTCTTCTTTATAAACCGGCAATAATATGGTGTATATAGGCAGCTCATCATCATTAATAAGCCTTAATTCTTCTTTGGTAACAGCCTGGTACAGTTCAAACCTTGAGCCTACCAAAGCCAAAAAAAGTTTAAAAATAATAGCTACCAAAAAGAAGGAGCTTAACACTACATTAATAAATATGGACGTATTTTTAAAGCTTACCACCAAACCTATTGCCGCTAAGGCGATAAGGGTAAACATAAACACCAGTTGCGGGGTGGTAAAGGTAACTATGGCCGAGCTGTTGGCATCGTTATTTAAAAGCTCATAAACAGCCGATTTTACATGTTTTTCGCCTATTAGCTTATGCGAAAGCCAGAGTATGTCGAGGTCGGATGCTACAATAATTTCGGGCTCGCAGCTGTAGGTAAACCTTATAAAGTCGATAAACAGCTCGTCGCTGGGGTCGGCCATTATGGTTACTACTTTATTGTTTTCGAAACGCAGGGGGAGGGCGATCCTTTCGTCGGCAAATTCCAGGTCTATTTTTTTTAATACCGCAGTATCAAAAGGCTGATCGCGGATCTCTTCAATTTTATAATCGGCATTAAGTAATATGCGCTCGTAATTTTTGCGGGAGATATAACCAAAATTAAGCGCTACTTTAATAAACGACGAACCGGTTTTGGCCGATATATTTTCAATCCTTTGCTTATCATCTGATGTTATAAAACCATCACTAACCAAAAGTTCAGGGATTGACATATTTATTTTTTAATACTTGTTAAAATTGAAATTAATAAGCATTAGCAATTGATTTGCTAATGCTTATTAAATGTGTGTTTAATTACGCCCGGTTAGTCGTTAAATATCTCTTGTGATTTTTGGATCTTTGAACGTACATACAGGAATGAAAGTAATATCAGTACCAGTATACCTAACAATATATACAGGTTATAACTTTCCCAAAAACGTGTAAGCGCGCTTTTTGTATCGATATATTCCAGGTTTTCGCTCGATTTATTGATGTTGAATAAGTACTTGTTGTTATTTACATCGGATATACACACGTTGCTCGATAGTGTTGAAAGCTGCTCGGTGATAGAGCGCGATGCTGCTAAAAACGCGTCGGCCAGTTGGGTGCCCGTGGCTGTTAACACCAGGGTAGCATTGTTGCTGCGCCCGTAAAATATTTGCGCCAGGCCGTTTGATACACTGTCGGACAGTTTGTAAACCACCTTGTTATTATCGCTGTTATATAAGCGGAAATCCTTTTGAAATTTTATAGGCGCATCAGGGAATTTCTCCATCAGTTTGTCGCCCCGCGATAGCAGCGCTACTACGTTGTACTTTTTAAAGTCTGCATCGGTAAAGTCCTTCGAATAAACAAACTCAGGGAAGTTGTTGGCGTTAATGTTGTTGTTTAATTCATAAATTATTTCGCCCATGGCAGCGGCAGCGTATTTTGCATATTCCTGCGAAACCACTATGCGTGTATTGCCATTGTTGAATGCCTCGGGGTATTGGTAAAAGCTAAGGTCGTTGGTTATGAATGGATTTTTTGATTCGAGGTACGACTGGTCTACATCAATTTCGGAAAAGAAATTGGTGAAGCTGTTTTGGCAATTACCACTGCTTGGGTAAAACCTGAATTCGGCCTCCAGCGTGTTGTACTTATGGTGCTGGTAACGGTTTATAGTTACCGATGTATTTAATTTACCCGATACATCCAGCTTCTCGCTGCTGATAAGCGAACCATTCAGATAAATGTTGAAGAAGCCACGGTCGCCGGGGTTTAAGCTGCTGTAAATACCCTGGAAGTGTATCTCCACCTCTTTTGGCGTGAAGCTAAAATCGCTGTTCTTGAAATTATAGGCGCTTTTTAATGAACCGATACCCGACATAAAGTTGGTAGCCCCGCCTATTTGCTTTAACGAAAGCTTTGAACGGTTCTCGTCAATAGTTTTAAAGAAGGTATTTTCGGCAGCATCAATCAGCAAATAATCACCAAAGGTTGAATTTAAAATATTCATGTTACCTAAAGCGGTTATGGTTTTTTCAAAGCCCGCGTCATCGCCGCCGGTAACAAATAATATTTCGGTAGGCACTTTTTCGGTTACCACCGTTTTAACCGGTACAATGGTATTTTTTATATTAACCAGTTGTGTTACGGTATCATTTGCTACTATTATGTCTTTATGTAAATAAAATAAGCCCTCGTTGTTTTGCGGGGTAACTTTAACCAGGGCACGCTTTTCGGGAGATATTTCAGACATGTTTCCCACCATGATATAGTTTCGCACACTATCCGGCTTTTTTCCCTCTTCAAATACCTGTATATTATTGGTACCGGTTTTTTTCATTCGTGAATAGGCCCAGGCTACCGCTTTCAAATCGTGCAGCGTAGGGTTGGCGGGGTAAACAATTGCTTTTTTTGAATCGAAGCAGTTGCTGATGTTTACGTTACTGAAAAAGTTTTTATCGCTTTTGGTTAAGGCCAGGTAGGAGTAATTCTTCACCTTGATCCACATGGCGGGGTTATCAAGGTCGCGGCATTTATCATCGGTAATAGTGGCCAATGTTTTTACCTGGATCTTTACAAAGTTGCCGGTCGATATGTCTTCGCGGCTTAGCTCAAGTGTAATTCTTTGTATCGAATCTTTTGAAAGTTTGCTGCTGAACGAAGGCCTGTCATTAATTAATATATTAATGTATGATTTATCTTTGATCAAGGCTTGCGATGGTTCAAAAAACAGAACCAGTTTGCTGCCATTTAATTCATATTGCGGGTCTAATTTCAGGAAGTAGGCGGTGGAACCGCTCATTCCAAATATAGGCTCATCATCATGCCCCATGGCTTTAAATGATATGATTGCTTGTTGTTGCGCTACCGCTGCTGTACATAAAAGTAATGCAAGCGCTAAAAAGCTAAAAAATTTATTCATTGGGTTGCAATATTAATTTATAACGTAAAATTCCACTCTAAAATAGTTGCCATTGTCATCACTGCGGTAAGTTAACTCGCCGCCCATTTCCTTGGTCATTAATTTGGCAATTGAAAGCCCTAAACCCAGCCTGCTCTCTTTTGAGCCTGCTGCGTCATTCAGGGTTTTTAATTTGTTGAACATCATATCCAGTTCCTCCTGGCCAATGGCAATGCCTTCGTCAATTATTTCGAAAACAAACTTTTGGCGCTGCAGGCTGGTAACCACCTTTATGTTATTGTTGGTTTGCGAAAACTTGATAGAGTTTGAAAGCAGGTTTTGAAACACCTGGCCTACAAACACTTTATCGAGCCTTACATGCAAAGGCAATTTCAATATATTATCAACCAGGTGGATGTTTTTCATCTGGGCGGTTTCTATAAGGCCTTTATATACGTGCAGCACTTCGGCATTCACATCAAAAACCTCCATGTTAAAATTCATTTCGGGCGACTCAATTTCTTTTACGTCCATCAGTTTATTTAACATGTATTGCATTTTATCAGCCGAATCGGATATATAGCCAACAAATTCTTTTTGGTCGACGCTTAACCGGTAATCTTCTTCCTGTATCATGTTATTGCTCATTATTATGGAGCCAATAAGGTTTTTAAGATCGTGGCCGGCAATATTTATAAAGCTGTTTTTATGCTCATCAAGCTTGCGCAGCTGTTCATATTGCATATCAATAATTTTATTTTTCTCATTAATATCGCGGTTCTGTTCTTTAAGCTGTTCGTTTGATTTTTCGATAAGTATCTGTGAGCGAACATCGCGCTCAATTACTTTATACCGGGTGGCCGGTATAAGGCATGATACCGCAGCAGTTATAAAAAAGAACTGCCCGCCGTTGCTGATGTAAAGGTCTAAATTATACCCGCTAAGCAGGCTGAAGAATAACAATAGCAATAAAAAAGCTACTAAAGTTTGAATAATTGAATGGATGGGTTCCCAAAAAACCTGGAGGTTGAAAAATAATATGATAACCGCATACAGTAAAAAGTATATATTTAGTTGTTCAATATTTACCAGTGTACATAATAAGGCCGATGTAACCGACAGAAGCAGGAAGGCAATGTGCAACAGTATGCGGTAGTTATAGTTGTTGCGTTGAAAAAAATTGTGCAGCGCATATATAACAACGCTGATGATGATACGTATTATAAAAAATTGAAGCCATACAGCATCGGCATATATAAAATCGACAATACTGAATACCGGATAAAGTAATATAATACTGAATATTATATTGTTGGTTTGGTACCATGCCCTCTTTGATATGTCTCTTGCAAGCTCTTCTTTAGTAATTTGAATAAACATTATTCGTTTTTCTTAATTAGTAAGTATAGGGACCAACCGTTTTTTTATTCTTTTTGTGACCAAAATAATCCAAAAAAGTGGCTATCGAAAATTGTTATAGTGTTAGGGTGCTAATCAAACGTTTTACGTTGTTAGCTATAGTTATGTTTTGCATAAGTGCAAAAAGCAATCCAAAAGCACCTATTGACAGGGCGTTGGTATTTAAAAGGGCCCAAAGCTTAAATAATGGCATAAGCGTTTCATGGCTCGAGCAAACATGGAACCCCGGCGCGCTGGATACTAATGCGCTAAAAAAGGGCGATTTTGCATTGTTAAAAAAGCTGGGTTTTAAGAGCATCCGCCTGCCGGTAGCCTTTACTTATTTTGAAGCACAGCACATACCGCTGGATATCGTACTTGCCCGGGTTGATGAGGTGGTAAAACAGTGCAACCTGTATGGGTTTAAACTTATTATTGATAACCATTATGGCAAACTTAATGATAACAATTACCTAACGGAAACCGCTACCGTGGTTGATTTATGGCGTATTTTAGCTAAAAGGTATATCCGGCAGAGCCCCGATCAGGTTTTTTTTGAACTGTATAATGAGCCGCCCCACATGGACCCTAAAATATGGAAAGACGCGGCCTATAATATGGTGAATGCCATAAGGGAAATTGACAAGCGGCGGACGCTGATCATTGGGGCCTCCAACTATAACAGCATATATGAACTGAGCCGTTTTGTGAGGCTGGCCGATGAAAATATTATTTATACTTTCCACTTTTACGAACCCTTTTTATTTACTCACCAGGGTGCGGAATGGGCGGGCGAGCAGGTATCGACAACTGGGGTGCCATTTCCATATAATGGGGAAAATTTCCCGAAACTTAACCCCAAGGCAAAAAATACCCCAGGCGAAAGTAATTACAATGAGTACCCAATAGATGGCAACGTACAATCGATCAAAGATAAGCTGCAGATAGCAAAAAACTGGGGCAATAAATATGATGTACCCATATTATGCGGCGAATATGGCGTATATAATAGATATGCCGACCAGGACAGCCGCTGCCGGTATATTGAAGCGGTACGGGAAACGCTGAAAGCACTGAATATTCCCGGTATGATATGGGATTATAACAGCACCTTCTCCATATTTAACGGTGACCCGGCAATGGAAAACCTGCCCCCTTGTATGAAAGATGCCATAGGCTACCGGCAATAAAATGATAATATTTTATTATATTAAAATAACTACCTTTGCACCTTATTGTATACTATGGAATTTTTTGCTGAACAGAGACGGGAAGTAATGGTGCATATCGAAAAATTCATGCTCGATAAGATGCATGAATATTTGAAGCCGATAGATACTATCTGGCAGCCATCTGATTTTTTACCCGATGCTTCGAGAGATACTTTTTTTAGCGAAATAAAAGAATTACAGGAAACTGCCAAGGGTTTGCCTTATGACCTGATAGCCGTTTTAATTGGCGATACCATTACCGAAGAAGCGCTGCCAAGCTATGAAAGCTGGCTGGCGATGGTGCAGGGTGTATCGGACGATGAGCAGGGCGGCTGGATGAAATGGAACCGCCAGTGGACATCGGAAGAGAACCGCCACGGCGACCTGTTGAACAAATACCTTTACTTAAGCGGCCGCGTAAATATGCGGATGATGGAAATATCGACCCAATACCTTATTGCCGATGGCTTTGATATTGGCACCGGGCACGATCCATACCGTAACTTTATATATACCTCGTTCCAGGAGCTGGCTACCAATATATCGCACCGCCGGGTTGCTTCGCAGGCAAAAAAAGAGGGCGATACCCTGCTATCAAAAATGTGCGGTGTTATAGCATCTGACGAGGCTCGCCACGCACGTGCTTATAAGTTTTTTATTGAAAAAATATTTGAGGTTGACCCTAACGAAGCCATGCTGGCTTTTGAGGATATGATGCGGAAAAAAATTGTGATGCCTGCGCACTTTTTGCGCGAGGTAGGTTTAAAAATAGGCCAAACTTTTGGCCACTTTACCGATGCCGCGCAACGCCTGGGTATTTATACCGCCATTGATTACGTAGATATTTTGAAGGAACTAATTGAGGACTGGCACATTGAAAATATGGGCGACCTGAATGAAGCCGGCGAAAAAGCCCGTGATTATATTATAAAACTACCCGAACGCCTGCTGCGCGTTGCCGACAGGATGAAAAACCCCATGCTGGAATATAAGTTTAGCTGGATTGATGGGTAACTAGGATTTATGGGATTTAGTGGATTAACAGGATGTAAGTTCTGATTTATAAAATTTCCATATCCTGAAAATTTTATAAATCTGTTGAATCCTGGTTCCTATTATCCCTCCTGCACCAGATCAGTCCCGCCTTTCCCCGATAATTCATCAAACAGTTCATTTAAAGCGCTTTCAAGCGTTAACGAGTTTACATCATCAACATAATGCTCTGACCGGGTAATGTTTAAGTCATAGCCGTTTGCTTCAATACGGAATAGCGCGCCGTCGTATAGTTCAGGCTGGGTTATCTCAATGCTGTTATCGGCATTTTTATCAATATTAAAAAGGAAAATGGTTGGCTTATGCTTTTTAAATTGCGGGTTAAGGTTTTGTTTGAGGTGATTATAAACGCTATCAATATTAACCGGTTTATGCAGGGTGATGATCTTCATGGCAATAGTATTATGTTGTTTACAACCAAACCAGCCTTAATATTGTTTGTTTTTGAAAATTAAAGCAGGTTATTAGTTTGACAGGCAATTAATTAAAACAAATAATTGCCCTGTGATATTATAATTAAAAAAACAGCTACAATTATGAAAAAGAGAATCATTAGCATGATGCTGCTGGCCATGATGGTTGCAGTATTGGGCACAGGCTGCGCGCCAAGGCATGCTTTGCCGCCACCGCCGCCTGCCCCGCCGGGCGCACCACCCGCACCGTAAATAACAAAGCCTTTAGCTGCTACAGTTAAAGGCTTTGTTAATATTATGTAAGTCAGACATGAAAAATATTACCCATTGAGGCCACCTATATTATATAAGTCGGCATAAAAGCCTTGCCCCATCGGGGCTACCTATTTGTAGAAAAAATTTCAAATAGATATATGCGCGGTCCGCAAAAGGATTAAATGGTAAGGTTATAATATTAACATGAGTTCGATATAGGGTTTAATGTAATGACAATAGTCCCGGCGGGACTACCCCTTTGTAGCTCACGTATAAAAAAGATTTGCCCCGTTAGGGGTTACCCGTTCGCGAATTGGGTAGCGCCTGTTGATATTAAATTTTAATGTTATGAAAAAGAGATTTTTTGGTTTAGCAATTATATTAGCCTCATTGATATCAGTAACTTCGGGTTGTTATGTTGGGTATGGTTACGGCCATGCGCATTATCATCATTACCGTGGTTATTAATAAGGTGTTACCTAATATAGTGTAAAAGGAGCTTGATTGGATCGGGCTCCTTTTTTGTTTGAGTAAATTATTCAGCCGGCAATTTTCACTAGAGCAATTAAAGGTATTGCTATAAATACACACAGCCATAAATAAAAGCTTTGGCCGCTTTTGCGCAAGGCTGCATTAAGTATGATAATTGATACGAATATGGCTGCTACTATAAATAGGAGTATGTCGCCATACACTATACCCTCGCCCCAGGCAACTTTGTCGCCATGCTGTATATGGCCAAGGGATGTCTTAAAGCTTAGTTCTGATGCAATTACATTATAACAAAGACATGCATAACCTATATAACTTATTATAGCCTAGGTGTGGTTTTTTAATATTTGAATTACTTTGTTCATTTTAAGGATGGGTTGTTATTAATACAATTATGTATAAAAGGTAACCTTATAGTACAAGCCCGCGTTACCTAAACCCGATTGCAGCGGATACTGGCCCGCGCCTAGGCCATGTGCAGTATAAGCGTAAAGCGGGACTGGCTTTGATAGCAGCACAAGCATTGGTTTTCCTGAAAAATATGGGTACTATTAAACTTATTAGTATGAAATATTCCCGAGTACGATTATTGGAATGATTATGAAAGGCAAAAGCCACAAATAGAATTTATTTTCTTTTGCGCCGATTGCAAACCCCCCAATGGTCAGGCCGAATATAAATGCATATATAAAAGGTAGCAAGCCATCTTCTCTCACTCCGTGTGGCCAATTATTACCATGCAGTTTAAGCATCCTTTCATATTCCTGTCCTCTCAAATAACAAGAAATTAATACCCATGAATAAATAATGTAAAAGATTATTGAAATTGGGTGTTTTGCAATTTCTTGCCAGATATTTCTCATTTATATGGGTTAGATATATATTAATACAAACAAATAAAATAGGTAACCCTATCCCCACTTCATCATTCAAAATTCAATATTCGGTGTTCGATATTCTCTCAAAAACCTACCATCTTAAAACCTATTTCCCGTCCCTACAGAAAATCTTCACAAAACCCCTTGAAAATCACAAATAAACTCCCTACCTTTGCAGTCCCTAAAACTGCCCGCCAATGAAGGTGTGCGGCAATGGGATAAAAAAAATACAAAAAAGCAAAAATGCCTACTATTCAACAATTAGTTAGAAAAGGTAGAGTAGCTCTGGTTGACAAGAGTAAGTCGCCAGCGTTGGACAGCTGTCCACAGCGAAGAGGAGTATGCACACGCGTGTATACCACTACCCCTAAGAAACCAAACTCAGCAATGCGTAAAGTTGCACGTGTGCGCTTAACCAACGGAAAAGAAGTTAACGCTTATATCCCGGGTGAAGGCCACAACCTGCAGGAACACTCAATTGTATTGATCCGCGGTGGCCGTGTTAAGGACTTACCGGGTGTACGTTACCACATCATCCGTGGCGCGTTAGATACATCAGGTGTTGCCGGCCGTAACCAACGTCGTAGTAAATATGGTACTAAACGCCCTAAACCAGGACAAGCTGCTGCAGCCCCTGCAAAAGGCAAAAAGAAATAATTAAGGAGGATAGATAGCAATGAGAAAGTCAAAACCAAAAAAGAGAATTATCCTTCCTGATCCAAGGTTCAATGATACCCTGGTTACAAGGTTCGTAAATAACATGATGTACGATGGTAAAAAATCGACCGCGTACTCTATATTTTATAATGCAGTTGACATTGTTGAAAAGAAAACAAGCGAGAACGGTTTAGAGACCTGGAAAAAAGCTTTGAACAATGTAATGCCTGCCGTTGAAGTAAAAAGCCGCCGTGTTGGTGGTGCAAACTTCCAGGTGCCAACTGAAGTTAGGCCCGAGCGTAAAATAGCCTTAGGCATGAAATGGCTGATAAGCTATGCCCGCCGCCGTGGTGAAAAAACCATGATGGAGAAATTAGCAGGCGAAATTATGTCGGCAGCTAAAGGTGAAGGTGCAGCAGTGAAGAAGAAAGAAGATACGCACAAAATGGCTGAGGCCAACAAAGCGTTCTCGCATTTCAGGTTCTAAAAATTAGATTACACCGATTTAATAATACGATTACACCGATTATTTATGTTTACACTTTATAATCGGTGTAATCATTAAAAAACATCGGTGAGATCACAAAAAAATAATAATGTCAAGAGATCTAAGATATACAAGAAATATAGGTATTGCCGCTCACATTGATGCCGGTAAAACTACTACTACGGAGCGTATCCTTTACTATAGCGGCGTTAGCCACAAAATAGGCGAGGTACACGAAGGCGCGGCTACCATGGACTGGATGGCGCAGGAGCAGGAGCGTGGTATCACCATTACTTCGGCTGCTACAACTATCGACTGGAAATACCGTGGAAAAAGCTACCATATAAACATTATTGATACACCGGGGCACGTGGATTTTACCGTTGAGGTAAACCGCTCGCTGCGTGTATTGGATGGTTTGGTGTTTTTATTTAGCGCGGTTGATGGTGTTGAGCCACAATCGGAAACTAACTGGAGGCTTGCCAACAACTACAACGTTGCCCGTATAGGCTTCGTAAATAAAATGGACCGTAGCGGCGCCGACTTTTTAAATGTTGTAAAACAGGTAAAAACCATGTTAGGCAGCAACGCTGTTCCGCTTCAGTTGCCAATTGGCGCCGAAGAGCACTTTAAAGGTGTGGTTGATTTAATTAACTGGAAAGGTATTGTTTGGAATGAGCATGATAAAGGGATGACTTTTACCGAAGTGCCTATCCCCGAGGATATGATAGAAGAAGCAACCGAATGGCGTGAAAAACTGCTTGAATCGGTAGCTGACTATGATGAGAGCCTGATGGAGAAATTTTTTGACGCGCCTGATACCATAACCGAACGCGAAGTGCTTGATGCTTTACGCAAGGCTGTATTGGATGCCAAAATTGTTCCTATGGTTTGCGGTTCATCATTCAAAAACAAGGGTGTGCAAACCATGCTTGATTATGTGATGGAACTGTTGCCTTCGCCAATGGATGTTGAAGGTATTGTGGGCACCAACCCAAATACAGGCGAAGAAATTGTTCGCCAGCCATCAGAAAAAGAGCCTTTTGCCGCTTTAGCATTTAAAATTGCAACCGACCCGTTTGTGGGCCGTTTGTGCTTTATCCGCGTATACTCGGGTAACCTGGAAGCAGGTTCGTATGTGTATAACATGCGTAGCGAGAACAAAGAGCGTATAAGCCGTATATTCCAAATGCACGCTAACAAGCAAAACCCTATACCTAACGTAGGTGCAGGTGATATTGCTGCGGTAGTTGGTTTTAAGGATATTAAAACAGGCGATACCCTTTGCGACGAGAAACACCCGATCATATTGGAATCGATGAATTTCCCTGAGCCGGTAATTGGTTTAGCCATTGAGCCTAAAACACAGGCCGATGTTGATAAACTGGGTATGGCTTTAGGTAAATTATCTGAAGAAGATCCAACTTTCCGTGTGAAATCTGACGAAGAGACCGGCCAAACCATTATATCGGGTATGGGCGAGCTTCACCTGGATATTATCATGGACCGTTTAAAACGCGAGTTTAAGGTTGAAGTTAACCAGGGCGCGCCGCAAGTTGCTTACAAGGAATCCATCACCGGTACTATACAGCACCGCGAAACTTATAAGAAACAAACAGGTGGCCGTGGTAAATTTGCCGATATACAGGTTATACTTTCACCAAATGACGAAGGCCAGGAAGGCTTGCAATTTGTTAACGAAATTAGCGGTGGCTCAATACCACGCGAGTTTATCCCATCTGTTGAAAAAGGCTTTAAAGCCTCAATGGATAATGGTGTACTTGCCGGCTATCCGTTAACCAGTTTAAAAGTAAGGCTAATTGACGGTTCATTCCACGCAGTCGATTCAGACGCGCTATCTTTCGAGTTAGCTGCTAAGATGGCTTACCGCGAGGCGTTGCCAAAATGTAAACCAATGTTGTTGGAGCCGATCATGAAAATTGAGATACTTACCCCTGAAGAAAACATGGGTGATGTAATCGGTGACATGAACCGTCGTCGTGGCCAGCTTTTAGGTATGGACTCACGTGCGGGAGCGCAGGTTATTAAGGCTACAGTGCCACTGTCGGAAATGTTTGGTTATGTAACCCAGTTACGTACCATTACATCGGGCCGTGCAACGTCAACCATGGAGTTTGACCACTATGCCGAAACACCGCGTAACGTACAGGAAGAAGTGGTTGCCAAAGTAAAAGGCAAAAAAGCTGCTGCAAACGCGTAAATAATTTTGGTTGATTGGGTTAGATTAGGTTGATTAAGTTCAGCGGTTTCTAACTCAATCAACTTAATAAATATAATCAACCAATCAACTATAACTAATAGCTCTTATAGTTGGTTACTAAAACAAAACAAAATGAGCCAAAGAATCAGGATCAAATTAAAATCTTACGATTACAACCTGGTGGATAAATCTGCCGAGAAGATCGTTAAGACTGTAAAGCCAACCGGCGCTGTAGTAAGCGGACCGCTGCCTTTGCCAACTGAAAAGAAAATCTTTACAGTATTGCGTTCACCGCACGTAAACAAAAAAGCCCGCGAGCAATTTCAACTTTGCTCATACAAAAGGCTGCTTGACATTTACAGCTCGAACTCAAAAACTGTTGACGCTTTAATGAAGCTTGAATTGCCAAGCGGCGTTGAAGTTGAAATAAAAGTGTGATAGGCAAGATTGCCTTAGATATTAAAAGCCATTCGTTTTACGGATGGCTTTTTTGTTTGATAAATTTTTTAACTAAATTTGATATATGGCAGCTTACGTGATATATCCCACAGACGAGCAAGAAAAGTTTATGAAAGCTTTCCTTGAGGCATTGGAAATTTCGTTTGTTAAAGATAACGAAGAAGAATTACCGCCACATGTACTGGAAGGAATTGCCAGGGGCCAGGCCGATATAGCAGCAGGCAGATTTATTACTCATGAAGAATTTAAGAAGAAGTTTCCTGTTAAATAATGCATTTTACAGTTATTTATTCTGAGGAAGCAATTGAAACTTTTGATTCTATAGGTCAGCAGATACAAGCCAGATGGGGCGAAAAAGAGCTTGTCGAATTCAGGAAACGAACGTATAAAGTAATTGAGATAATTAGCAAATTTCCATTGATCTTTCAAGCGGTAAATAACTCAGAAAAAGTTCGGAAAGCCTTTATTCACAAAAATTGCTCGATGTTTTACGCGATAGGTAATACCCAAATTGAAGTGTTATTCTTTTGGGATAACAGGCAAGATCCAATTTTTTTATAAAAATCTTATAAATCACATTCCGTTGCAACGTTTTGTAATTGCGCGCGTCTTGTAATTACATTACAAGCTATCCCTTTTCCCTATGCTTAAAAACTTTATCAAAATTGCCTGGCGTAACTTGTTGAAAAACAAGGTTTATTCATCAATAAACATTCTTGGTTTGGCTTTTGGCATGGCGGTCGCCATACTTATTGGCCTGTGGTTGCTGGATGAACTGACGTATAATAACTACCACACCAGGCACAAAAACCTGGCGCAGGTAATGGTTACCCAAACCTTTAACGGGCAAACCGGCACCGGCCCGGCAATAGCCATCCCGCTGGGTGCCGAACTGCACAATAAATATCCGCAGTATTTTAAAAATATCACCCTTACGTCATGGAACCAGGGTTTTATATTAGGCGCCGGCGATAAGAAAATATCACAAAGCGGTATGTGGGTGCAGCCCGCATTTCCCGGTATGCTGGGTTTGCACATGGTGAAGGGCAATGTTGATGCGCTTAAAGATCAGCTTTCCATTATGATCAGCCAGTCGGTAGCTACCGCGCTTTTTGGCGATGCCGACCCGATGAACAAAACCGTACGTTTAAGTAATAAAACCGATTTTAAGGTAGCGGGTGTCTTTGAGGATATCCCCCAAAATTCTACATTTTATAATACCCATGTATTTTTAGCATGGGATAAATACCTGACCACCGAAAACTGGCTTAATGGCGCGCAAACACAATGGGAAAACCATAGCTTCCAAATGTTTGTAGAGAAAACAGACAAGGCCAATTTTGATGTGATGACGGGCCGCCTGCAGGGCATTACCCGTGCATATGCCAAAGATGGTGACGAACACACCGTATTTCACCCGATGGACAGGTGGCGGCTGTACAGCAATTTTGTAAATGGCAAGGTAGCCGGCGGCCGTATAAGTTACGTTTGGATGTTTGGCATCATCGGCATATTTGTATTGCTGCTTGCCTGCATCAACTTTATGAATTTAAGTACCGCACGTTCCGAAAAGCGGGCTAAAGAGGTGGGCATACGCAAAGCAATTGGCTCGGTACGCCAGCAATTGATAGTCCAGTTTTTGAGCGAATCGGTAATCATGGCGTTTTTGGCTTTTGTATTTTCTATCGTGATCGTATTGTGCTTTTTGCCATTTTTTAACCAAATGGCCGATAAGCAAATGCACATCCCGTTTTTAAATGTATGGTTTTGGTTGATATTGCTGGTTTTTGTGGCCTTTACCGGTGTGGTATCCGGCAGTTACCCGGCTTTTTACTTATCCGGCTTTAACGCGGTAAAGGTTTTAAAGGGCACTTTCCGCGCCGGCAAATTCTCGGCCTTGCCGCGTAAAATAATGGTGGTGCTGCAATTTACCATATCCATCGCCCTTATTATAGGCACTATTATCGTTTTCAGGCAAATACAATTTGCCAAAAACAGGCCTGTGGGTTATACCCGCGCCGGGCTTATTACCGTAATGATGAATACGCCCGACCTTTTCGGGCATTATGATGCCATCCGAAGCGACCTCATCAATACGGGCACGGTGGAAAATATGGCCGAATCATCGAGCCCCACCACCGGCACCTGGAGCAACCAGATCGGCTTTGACTGGGCAGGTAAAGACCCATCATCGACGCCGCTGTTTGGCACCATCGCCGTAACCCCCGATTTTGGTAAAACCATAGGCTGGCATGTTTTACAGGGCCGCGATTTTTCGAGGGATTTTAAATCGGACAGTACCGCCCTGCTCATTAACGAAAGCGCGGTGAAACTGATCGGCTTTAAAAAGCCGGTGGGCCAGCTTATAAAATTCGACGGTAAGCAATATACCATAACCGGCGTTATCGAGAACATGATCATGGATTCGCCCTATGTGCCAACCATGCCAACGGTATTCTTTTTAAACCCGGGCTGGTCCAACGTTATCACCATAAAAATAAAACCCACGGTTGCATTCCCTGCCGCGCTCGAAAAAATTGGCGGTGTATTTAAACATTATAACCCCAGCAGCCCATTCGACTATAAATTTACCGACCAGGACTATGCCGAGAAATTTTCGGATGAGGAACGTATTGGCAAACTGGCATCTTTTTTTGCAGTGTTGGCCATATTCATATCGTCGCTTGGTTTGTTCGGGCTGGCTTCATTTGTGGCCGAGCAGCGCACCAAGGAGATAGGCATCCGCAAGGTGTTAGGCGCGTCGGTAGGCAGTTTATGGGGAATGCTATCCAAAGAGTTTGTAATACTGGTATTGATATCATGTGTAATAGCCATCCCGCTGGCCTGGTATTATTTGTATGGCTGGCTTAAAGGATACCAGTACCATACCGATATTTCGTGGTGGATATTTTTAGTAGCCTGCGCAGGCGCTATATTGATCACCCTGCTAACTGTAAGCGTGCAAGCTATAAAAGCGGCCGTTGCCAACCCGGTGAGTAGTTTAAGGAGTGAATAAGGGAAGCAGATTTAAGAAGTCAAGATTTAAGAATCAAGATATAAAAAGCCATTCGTACAAGAATGGCTTTTTGTTTGAAATTACCGCCTGCTCATACTTTATACGGATGGCTTTTTTCTTTGAAAATACTTGGTAGGAGATTATACTTGCACCCATTTCAATCAGCCCATGCCAGTTCTTACTTATCCAGTTTAATTATCTGAAGCGGAAGATCAGGTATATCCTTGTTGCTATTAGGCTCTGCATTTAATACCAATTGGACAAATACAGGCTGACTGTTAATTATGCCATAGGCGACGAGTTCGCACTTGATCGTGCTATCCGATTTAAAAGTGATTTTATACCCTTTTACTTTTTGGTTTAAAAGATATATAGGGATGGCAGTTTTTTTAGGGCGGTTGAGTTGCGTTAAGCTTTGGGTGATAAACTGTTCGGGCAGGTTGGCTTTCCACATATCATCGTTCATATACAACCAAACCATAGCGTAATTGTCGCACTTCAACTCATACTCAGATTTGGCTTCGCAACCTGCCGGCACTTTAAATTTAACTGAACAAAAATTTACCGAATCTACCGAAGCGGCAGTTTGAGCACCGGCCCTGACCGTAATAAATAGCAACACTATTACAAGTGCTTTTTTCATAACCAAATATAATGGTTGGTGGATGATTTTCATCTTTTTATCCCTTCCTCAAACACCACGTAGTCATACACCTTAAATTCTGCACATTGGTAGTCTTTATCGGCTCAAAAAACTCGCCGCCAAGTTCCGTAGTATAACGCAATAATGTTTCCTGGTTTACCAAATAACGGGTCGAACCATCAGGCAGCAGGTAAACGCCATCGCCAATAGGTTGTACTAAATCTTCAATGCCAATGTCTGATGCCAGTCGCGCAAATAAATAGCCCCCCGGTTTAAGCACCCGCCAAACGGATCGCAGCATAGCATCAAAGTGCGCGTGGCTGCGGGCAAAGTGTAATACTGCGCTGCAAATTGCAAGTTCGAATGTATCATCGGGATAGGGCAGTGCTTCGGCGGTTGCCACTTGAAAATTAGTAAGCGGATTTCCCCGTGCCAGTGTAGTCGATAACTGCTTAACCTGCTCGATAGCCCCGGCATTTGTGTCGATTCCATGCACCTCGAAACCATTCTGCAAAAAATAATGCAGGTTGCGGCCGCCGCCGCAGCCAACATCCAATATCTTGTGGCAATCATCAAAACGGCCTTTTAACAATTGGTCGAACAAATAAATATCGATGTTACCGTAAAGCTGCTGAAGGTTATTTGGCATAGATAGGAATTTTTACCAAATGTAATTATTATCGAATGCTAATAAACAGCGTCGGGTACCTGGTAATCCAGTATAAACTCGGCAACTTGCTTTTGTTCATCGGCGGGCAGTTTGTCGCCATTATATTGCCAGGATGGGTCATTATCTTTCTTATCTATATTTATTTCACCTAAAAAATTAGGGCTGTTGATGTTGTGTGGCTCAGGAGTTACGTCACCTTCAGTCATAAAGTGTGCTTTAAATACCAGGTAATTGCCGCTTTCCCAGGTGCCTTTTTCGTTTACTATCTCTACTTCATGTTCTGTATCAGTTCCGGGATTTAATTTTAAGATAACCATGTGTTCTGTGCTTGTATATTATATAAAGCAACCATAGGCCCAAATGTTTGATGGGTAGCTACTCTTCCGCCCCATGCTCAATGAAATTCAACCAAAGCCCTTCCAGTTCATCCACTAATTCGGGGCGAATGGATATGCCCGATGCCTGCGGTGTCCAGGTTTGGGCGGTCAGGTTGCCGGTTTTTAATATGTCGAGGGTAAGTATAGGTTGCTTATCGGGGTTGAGCAGTACGTCGAGCGCTATGGTTATGCGGTGGTAAATGCGCCCCTTGCGCGATGCCAGGTAAGGTTCGGAAGCAATGTAACCTGAAGCAAAGATGCCTTTGGGCTCAACGCCGACGCGAACGATGTAAGCCCTGTCGCCGGGCTGTATGGTTTTATGGCTGGCAACGCTCCAGTTATCTTCCAGTTTGCCGGTTTGGGTTAGGGTAGTGATGTCGTCGTCCATATCCTCCCATTTAAATTTAATGGGGTTCCATCCAAAAAGGTAGGCCTTCATAAATTGGGGGATCAGCTTTTGCCCAGCATATCGTCCAGCTTATTGCGCTCGGTTTGGAGTTCGCGGGCCAGTTTTTTCTCTTTTTCGTTGGCTTTGGCCTTGTAGGTTTTGAATTCCTCGTCGAGCTCATTGTACAATTGCACCCGGTATTTGGCTTCGCGGCTGTAGGCGCCTGAGCGGCCTATAACTATTACGGCGACAGCTCCAAAAATGATCACCAATCCCCACATAATAAGATTATATGCGGTTTTGGTAACGGGTATGCCCAATAAACTTACTTCGTTAACCTTGGCATTCGATTGGGTTAAGGTAGCGTCGCTGGCTTTTATATTGGCTTGTAAGCTGTCAATAGTTTTGGCCTGTATGGAGAGTTTAGCCTGTGCATCCTTTAACGCATGGCGCGCCTGTGTAAGGGTATCCATTATACTTTTATGGAACGCGCCTACCAAAGGTTGTTGGTAATTATAAACCTTGGTCAGCAAGTATTGGTACTGGCCGTTAAGGCTTTTATCGGTGATGATATCGGGTTTGGCAACAATTTTTGATGTATCGGGGGCTTTAGCATAAGCCGGAGTTTTTAAAGCGGTATCCCCGGCCTTTTTAACAGGGTACTTTGGTTTGTAATATCCGGCAGGGTGTTTATAGGTTTTATATTTTAAAAGCGGGTTCGGTTTTACCGCTGCAGGTTTAACAGGTTTTGCTTTTTTTACTGAATCCTGTGCATGCAATGAGGCTACGCTGAAGCAGGTAAATACGATTATTAATTGAAGGTTAAAAAATTTCTTCATGATATAAAATTACAAATCAATTGTTAATAAAACAGGCTTAAATTATATTTTATTATATATGATGTTGTTTAATGCGAACGAATGTAAGGTTTCATACGGAATTTTGCTACTCATGGTTATATTAGCGGAATGAATATTGGCATTATAGGATTGGGCGACATGGGGCGCCTGTATGCAAAGGCTTTTGCAAAGGCAGGTTATACTGTTTGCGGCTGCGACCTGCCCGAAAATCACGACCGGCTACTGGAAGAACTTGCCCCGCTTGGCATTAAAATATTGGACAACGGCAAGGATGTGGCCCGCACCAACGATCTTATTATTTACTCTGTTGAGGCCGACCGGCTGGAGCAGGTGGCCGCCGAATGCGGTCCGCTTACCAAATACGGCGCCATAGTTGCCGGGCAAACATCTGTAAAGACCCCCGAAATAGCCATATTTGAAAAGTACCTGCCGGCCGATGCAAAAATAATTACATTCCACGCCATGCATGGCCCGGGCTTTGAGCCCAGGGGACAAAAACTGATTCTGATACCACACCGCACCGATAAAGCCGCTTATAAACGTATGTACGACTTGTTTACGGCCGTTGAAACGGATATAGTTGAAATGGCCGATTACCATGAGCATGATAAAATAGTGGCCGATACACAAGCCGTTACCCATGTAGGTTTTGAAAGCATGGGCACGGCCTGGAAAGCTGCCGGGTTTTTCCCCTGGGAGAATGGTTCGTATGTAGGGGGAATAGATAATGTGAAGATATTGACCACCCTGCGCATTTTTAGCTATAAGGCACACGTTTATGCAGGCCTGGCCATATTAAACCCTTACGCCAGGCTCCAGGTTAAGCGCTATGCCGAATCGGAATCGGAATTGTTTAAGCTGATGATAAAGGAGGAAGAAAGTGCCTTTAGGGATAGGTTATACCGTGCCCGCGACTTTGTATTCCATGAAAGCCGCAAGCCCATTATGCTGAGCGATAAAGTAATGAAGGAGTTTTCGCTATCGCAGAAACCCGAACTGCAAAAACCCAACTCGCATTTAAGTATATTAAGCATGGTTGATGCATGGTACCATTTAGGCGTGAACCCCTATGATAACCTTATTTGCCAAACCCCGCCATTCCGCCTGCGCCTGGGTATTGCCGAATATTTGTTTAAAAACGAAGAATTATTAGAAGAGTCCATCGAAACCGCCCTGTATGATAAAACTATCCGCGGCGATGATTTGGAATTTCATTCAGCGGTTAGGGAATGGTCGGCCATAATAGGCTATGGCGATATGGAAGGGTACAAAAAGCATTTTAACGAAGTGCAATCATTTTTTAGCCACAGGCTGGAAGAGGGGAAAGCACAAAGCGCGGAATTGATACGAAGGTTGATGATGGAATAAATTGCACTATCTAGGCTACATAATAATATATGAAAGAATTTAAGGCCATGTCTTTAATCAGATTTATAATATTCCTTTCGTTTATTTTTCCTGCAAAGGCACAAACATTAAAAAACAATAATATCCATTACCTAACTGATACCACAGCTAACTTTGATAGCCTCATAAGCGAGTTTAAGGGTAAGATTATTTATGTTGATATCTGGGCCACATGGTGTTCGCCTTGCACGCACGAATTGCAGATGAGGAAAGATACCAAAGCCTTTAAGGATTTTGCTTCAAAAAACGATATAGTTATATTATATATATGTTGTGATAAGAACAGCAAGGAGTGGAAATCATTTATTACTGCGAATAAACTAACCGGGTACCATATTCTTGTAAATCCTTATTTGGATAAAGATTTTCACACTACATTTTCTACGGTGCAAAACAGGAAAGGGGTAATGAAGCGTAGTTTCTATATCCCGCGGCATATAATTATTGATAAAAACGGAATGGTTGCCGATAGTAGTGTTGATAGCCAGGGGAGCGCTTCGGTGTATGCGCAGTTAAAGAAATTGCTAAATAAGTAGCTACTGATTTGCCTGTAGGTGATATAAAAAAACAATTACTTAAATTTGTTATATGACAACGCTGATTATTAATTGTCAAATAGTGAATCAGTTATTTTTTTATAAATATTGGGAGAGGGTATTTGGGGGAGATTTGGAGAGATTAGCGATGGTTATTTTTTCGACTTATATTCTTTTACAATATCATTCAATTGCTTAATAGCATCCGCTTTTTTAATAGTCCCTATTTCCGATTTGTTGTAAATGTTTGTTAGCAAGATTGTTATGCCTTTGTCTGTTACTTCCAAATGATAGTATAAAACCCTAAATCCACCAATTTTACCAGAGCCTTTGCTTTCATCGG
>Ga0206882_1060_pt1 | contig 22385 bp, 20 predicted proteins | sample Alteio_BWOrgCont_4_FD_152908 | JGI IMG/M metagenome (GOLD analysis project Ga0206882, IMG submission 152908) | Enriched cells from forest soil in Barre Woods Harvard Forest LTER site, Petersham, Massachusetts, United States -... | ecosystem: Environmental > Terrestrial > Soil > Temperate forest > O...
TTGATGTCTGACAGTGTACGAGGGGTCTTTAGTCATGAAATTCAGCTTCAAAGCTCCTTATTATTTTGAAAATATTTTTTGACAATTTTTATTACAATTGTTATAAACCAGGAATATGTCTAATAGTGACTTAAGTTTAGACGGGGCGTCTTTAGCTATAGTTATCAGCATTGCATATTAACGCAAGTTACCGCTGCTGCGCCTTTGAGCTTTAAATTCGCACTCTTTGCCTTGAGAAAAGGAGAAATTTATGTTAGTCACGATCTTATTAGTCGTCTTAATTTTATTTCTAATCGGAGCACTACCCACATGGGGTTATAGCGCCAGTTGGGGCTATGGTCCTAGCGGAATTGTGGGTATTATCTTAATCATTATTCTTGTCTTGTTTTTGCTGGGCAAACTTTGATATTTGAATGGCATTCAAATCTTTAGCTTTATTTTTTATGGAGGGTTCTATGCGCATAGCAGGAATTGTAATCTTGGTTGCGGGAGTCGTAGTCTTAGTATTTGGCTTAACTTATACTCAAGCCCTTACAGAAAAAGTTGTTGAGGGTTTTACAGGCCGTTTCACGACGAGTACAATGTTGTGCCTAATTGGAGGCCTTGCAATGATAATTGGAGGTGGTGTTTTAACCGTCCTTGGTAGAAAAGAATGAGGCATCGGTAATGCTGCGACACTTGCTACAGAGCTAATATTACGATCTTTAAAACACCTCACCTTTTAAAGTATATGATTGATACTTAATTCCACTAGATCTATAATAAAAGTATGGAGATGATAGTATGAGTTTGGTGGAAACGTTATCTTCATTCGTATATACTTTAATTGGATTTGTTATTTCATAGCTTTCCAGTTAATAGATGTATTCCATTTAATCCATCTCAGCTTTGAAAGCTGCAGAGGAGCTTCTCTAGCTTTTCTTATTAGTTAAGTCACTAATGATAAAGGTCTTTTGCCCCTTTTCAATTCAATGCATTCTTCAGGTGTGCAATTTTCTTCAAAGGAATGAATTGCACAGTGGCCCTTTATGGCCCTCTAGGGTACCTTTATAATTTTAGCTTAAAAATTAGGCTAAGGAAGGGTGTTATGAACAATAACAACAAAAAAAACACCAGTAACAATCAGAAACACCCACAGGAACTATGCCTTCAAATAGCGTTTGGTAAAATTTTGCGATCTTGTAGGTTAGCCTCATCTTTGACACAAGAGGGACTAGCGGAATTAGCCAATCTTCATTTTACTTACGTCAGTTCGGTCGAACGAGGCGAAAGAAATCTTTCACTATTAAGTATGGATAAACTTGCAAGAGCACTCCAATGTTCCCTTAAAGATTTGATGCCTTATTAACCTTAGACAGCGGACTAGACTTAAAGTCTTTAGATTGATTGTCTCTAGAAAAAAATAAGGCATAAAATAATTATGATTTCTAATAAAAAAATAAAGAAGTTTTAATGGAAAATAAAAAAAACAGATCTCCTAAAGATCGCAAAACACCTCTGCAAATAATGTTTGGGCAACTTGTAAGGCAAAAAAGATTGCCGCAAGGGTTATCTCAAGAGCAACTAGCCGAGATAGCTGGGCTTCATTTTACTTATATAAGTTCGGTCGAACGTGGGGAGAGAAATATCACCTTAGGAAATATTGCTAAAATTGCAAAAGCCTTACAATGCTCGCTTAAGGACTTAATGCCCTATTGATGCCTTAGTGCTGCGATGGGATCCAAAGAACCAGCTTTAATAGCCGGATATAATCCCGATGCTATCCCTATAAGTATTGCCATTCCAAGAGCTAAAAAAATTGACCAACTAGTCACAATCACATGCCAGCCAGCTAAAACTCCAATTAAATAAGATAAGAGAATGCCTGCGATTAAACCTAAGCAAGCTCCACTAAGGGTTAGTATTAAGGTCTCTATGAGGAACTGTTTAGCAATATGGTATTGACTTGCTCCTATTGCTCTTCTAATGCCAATTTCACGCGTTCTGTCTGATATGGTTGCTAGCATAATATTCATGATTCCAATTCCCCCGACAAACAAAGAGATCGCAGCAATGCCGCATAAAATCAGATTAAAGGTGTTTTGTGTTTGGTTGGCCTGATCGAGAAGCTCCTGAGGGATAATAACCTGATAATCTTCAACGCCTTTATGCAGCACCTCCATCACGCGCTTGATTGCTTCAGCGCCTTTAAACATTTGCGCGCTATCGGTTAATTGGAGAATAATTTCAGAAAGGGGATAATTTACTGAGGATGTCTGGCTCGGAAACCCACTTTCAATTCCGAGAGGCACAAAAATCGTTTTATTTAAGTTGCGAGCGCTTAAGACTTTGCCTTTCCCTGCCACCCAATTTTTATTATTTAAAACGCCGATAATTTTAAATTGGAGATTTTCAATGCGAATATTTTGCCCGACATGTCCCCATCGGCCTAATTTTTTGGCAATCTCTGCGCCCAACACACAAACGCGATGCCTTTTTAAGATATCAAAATCGCCTAAAAAGCGTCCTTCGGATATCTTCAAACCGCTAATATCGCTAAAAGAAGAAGTGACAGCCAAAATCTCAGGAGAAACATCTTGCGGGATTCCTCCTATATGACCTTTTACAATTTTTAAAATGGCCTGATTTTGTACTAAAGGGAGATTTTTAAGCAGCTGGGCATCTTCAAAATTAAGTCCATAAGACCTGGCCTCTAAGGCCTTTTTGTTTTGTTCTTCAGATAGGATACTTTGACGAATAATAACATTTTTTGTTCCAAGCTGTTCAATTTGAGCCAGCATTTCTTGTTTTGACCCTTCTCCAATGGCAAGCATAGCAATGACCGAGGCCACGCCAAAGAGGACTCCTAAGGTACTTAAGAAAGTGCGCAGGCGGTGCATCCAAAGACAGCGCATTCCCTGGGCAATATCGTCGCCGTTATGCATGGAGTTTAGCCACTAATGCCACCCCCAGAGCGGAAACTATCTCGCGTTGTTCTTCATCTAAAGTCGTTTTCACCTGATCCAAAGTTATGTTTCCAATCCGAATCGTTTGCGACCTGATAGATTTTAATCTTTCGATGGCCTCAGTAAAAGTCCAACTTCTGACTTTATTTTTTCCCTCCCGTTTAAAAATGCCCGCCAATTTTTTATTCATATGCCACTCTAAATAGTAGGAAAGCATGGATAAAAGGACATGGGCCTGAACTCGGGTGTCTAAAGAAATGGGACAAAGCTCTACGGATATCGTCTTAATAATTCTTAGAGATTGCTTTACTTGGAGTAATTTTTGGTAGGAATTGACAGTCTCTAAAGCGGACATTATCTTTTTCTCGACATCCGTAAAGATAATGAAACAACCATCCAGTTGCTGCTCTTGCTGTACTTGGAAAGTATTTACTGAAAAGTGAAGTTTTCCATCCTGGACATGCCAATCAAAAAACTTTTCAGTCTTATAATTTGTCCAGATTTTTCCTACGGCCGCAGTAATGACCTGAATCTCTTTTTCCTTTGATCTTTGAATTTTGATCAAGAGCTCTTCTGTTTTTTTGATGAATTCGTTGCGGATAAGGAGCTGCTCTTCTTTTCTTTCTTGATTTAAACAAAGAATATAACGCCAGGACGAGTTATCAGGATCATTAACCTCGTGTAACTGGTTCACTGAAAATAAATTTAGGAAAACCACCTTTCGTTCTATAAGAGCATGGATTTGGTTCTGTTTCAAAGCTGTAATTGTCCTAAATCCCTGCACGTTAATTTCCGCGATGCAATTTTCGTTCAATATTTCGCGGTCGCCGACAAATACAACACTTTGAAGTCCAAACTTGTCCGCAATTTTTTTTATCTGGCCTTGGAGCTCTACCCGTTTAAAACCAGGGGAAGGCAATATCTCGATAGCGATAGGGCAGCCCAAGGAATTAGTGAGAAGCCCAGTATTAATTTCCTTATATCTGTGCTTGCGATCTTTATCGGATAGCTCGAAAGATTCCACCTGTTCTCTAACAATAGTAGAGGCAAGATAAAATAAAGCGATTGCACCTTTTTCTAGATGTTTATCGGCAAGTTTTTTTTGGATGGATTCTTGCTTGGCAAGTAAACGCTCTAATGGATAATAACAGTGTTCACTGATATCCGGTTGCGTGTTGGGCGAGTGGCCGCAGGACTCCCATAGAACTGTATCTGCAAACATGTTTGTTAGTGACAACTCATTTCCCTGATACAACAACCTTCCCGCAATCATGGCTAAAACATCTTCTCGCCATTGAACCCTGCGGAAATTGATTGCGGTGTCCAATTCTAATTTTCGAGCAATTGAAAGAACGGATTGGGAGGCTCCATATTCTTTAGAATCGACAACTTGAACTTGGGAAAAATCTAAATCAGCAGTTTTTCCCTGCAAATAGCGTTTGATTTCTTCGACGCAGCCTCTAGGAAGATGTGAAATATTGGCGAGTGTTCTATGACTAACAGTCGAGCCTACCCGGAAGCTCTCCCGCACAAGCAACGTCCGATATTCCTTTCCCTTCCGCTTTGTTACAATTTCTTCAACATACATATCTTGAGCTTCATATTTTTAACACTATTAAAATTCATTGCTTTGTTATTTTTCAATTTATTTACATTTTCATCAACTTTACTGGACACATCTTTTAACAAATAAAAAATAACAAAATAGAATGTTTAAAAGTTGTATAATGGCAATTGTAGGTATTTATTAATTTGTTGACAATCAAGAAGGGAATTTTTACTGGTAGGAAAAAATTTTAGCCTAAAAAGTCTGGCTACAAATTTATATCAAAAGCTGAAAGTATTTGGTGCTGTTCAGCATCTAAAGTGCTCTTGATGGAATGCAACACGGTGTGGTCAATCTGAATGGTTTGCGATCTGATAGACTTTAGCCTTTCTATGACCGTTCTAAATGTCCATTGCCTGCCTTTTTTTTGATTGTTAAAAATACTCTTGAGTTTTTCACTTATATGCCATTTTAAATAGTATGAAAGCATATGCAGCAGCACACTTGCACGCCCTCGATTACCCGACTGCGCAAATAACACATTTTCAAATTCATCTTCCACTTGGAACCACTTTTGCCTAACCTCTTTAGCATTCACCTTGGGGCTAAAATCTTTAGATAGCATTTGCCAATTCCCAACAAGTGTGATGGATTTAAATTTAAACCTATCTACAAGGGCCTCGATTTGGGGTTGGATAACTTCCTCCGTAACACCTTCAAAAAATTCAACCCCAAGCGGACACCCTTCTAAATTGCAAAGAAGCCCAATATGGAGCTTCTCAGGGCCAAACCTTAGATCGCCAGAAGTGAGGTCATATAAAACTGCACAGCCTTTCTCCCAATGCTTATCCACAAGTTTTTCTTGGATGGAATCTTGTTTTGAAAGCAATTTTTCCAAAGGATAGTAGCAATGTTTATCGATATCGGGTTTTTTATTTAAAGGATGGCCGCAAAATTCCCATAGAAGGGTATCAGCGTATGAGTTTGCAAAAGAGAGTTCATCCGGATGCAAAAGCCTTTCTACTATCATGGCTAAAAGATCCTCTCTCCATTGAACTTTGCGTGAATGGATGATGCGATCTAACCCTAACTGACGGGCGACAGAAATAATGAATTTAGAAGCGCCATATTCTTTAGATTCTTTTATTTGGATTAAAGGATCTGAGCCTTTTCCAGGAAGCATTGCTTTCGAGCCCTTGTTATATGTAAACCAGATTTCTACACTTTGATTTTTATTTCGACTAGAGCCTAAAAATCTAAAGACTTTAAGTCTAGTGCATCAAGCATAAATTTGTGGGTAAAATCCCGATTTTGAGTCGCCCTACGGGCTCTGCCTCTTCTTATGCCCACCCACAGCTCCTTGCGTCGCTGTGGGCTATTTAACAGACGCCCTAGGCGGGCTTAAGGCTGCCCACAGTCCAGATTAAACTCGATCCAATATTTAAACTATACTCCTCGATTGTTTTGCACAGCCCTAAGCCCGCCTAGGGCGTCTGTTAAAGAGCCCACAGCGACGCAAGGAGCTGTGGGTGGGCATAAGAAGAGGCAGAGCCCGTAGGGCGACTCAAAATCGGGAGTGCAAAACAAAAAAGCTCAAGAAATCCATATAAATATCAATTGATGTTTGATGCTGTACTAGTCCGCTGTCAAACTTAAATTTGTGACCGCGCGCATTATAGCCAAAAAATTCCGCATGCGTCAATATCTTTTTTTTAACTGGGGGGGGGAGTCATAAATTTTAACTTACAATTAGGCCATCGCGCATGCGAATCAACCCATTGCAGTGTTTAGCAACAAATTCATCATGAGTAACTAAGATGATGGTGGAACCTTGTCTATGCAAGGCTCGAAAAAGGGCTAAAATGGAGCAGCTTGTTTCAAAATCTAGGTTGCCTGTAGGCTCATCCGCCAAAATCAAGAGGGGATTGATCACAAGTGCGCGTGCAATAGCAACTCTTTGAATTTCCCCTCCCGAAAGTTCGGTTGGCAAGTGCTGATGCCTATGGCTTAGGCCGACGCGTTCAATGGCATGTACTGCCTCCTCACAAGTTGATTTTTTTTGCTGCCTATACAAAAAAGGTAATTGCACATTCTCAACGACATTTAGGTAGGGAATTAGATTAAAAGATTGGAATACAAAGCCGATGAATGCGGCCCGAAGCAGAGAAAGATCGCGATCATTCAATCGCGATATATCCTGTCCATTTAACAAATAACGTCCTTCTGTTGGCCTTTCAAGACAGCCTAGAATATGCATGAGGGTGGACTTGCCTGATCCGGAAGAGCCCATGATAGCCAGCATGTCTCCTTTGTTGACCTGCAGGTCAATATGCTGCAAAGCTACAACGCTGCCATGCCGTAAGGAATAATTTTTTTTTATGCCCTTGGCGTCTACTACAATCATCTATCTTTGCCTAGAATTTTATCAGCATTTTCTACACTAGGCCAAGCCGGCATGCTCAGTAAGACAGGCTCCTTTTCTTTTAATCCAGACTTAATCTCTACCCACAGCTCGTTGCTCAAACCAATTTCAACAGGAACTGCGGCACACCCTTTTTCTTTTTTAACAAAACAATAATAGTTCTTGTGGAACTCAAAAACAGCCTGGATGGGAATGGATAGATTATCCACGCGATTGGCATGGATGACAGCGCGCGCGGTCATTCCTGGGCGAAGCCTGGAGTCGCTTGAATTCAGTTTTACAATGACTTCAAAATATTTATCGTCTCCTGTTCGCATGAGATCTGTCACAGCTAAGACACCGATTGAAAGTATCTTGCCTTGGAATCTTAACTCTGGATAGGCATCCATTTCGACAGTGACAGATGTGCCTACCTTTATTTTAAAAAGGTCAATCTCTCTCACTTTGGTCTTGACTAACATGGCATCAAGAGCAGGCAAATCCAAAATGGGCTGGTTTCTAATCACCACATCGCCTACACGAGGTTTTCGTCTTTGTCCATTGCGGAACTCTTCTTTAAGCACGACCATCCCGGAAGTTGGGGCTTTGATTTCCGTAAGAGTCATTTGAGATTCGGCATGCGTCAGCTGATTCTGCAAATCGTGCATCTCTTGAAGAGCCTGATTAAGCTGGCCTTTGGCTTTGGCAATTTTAAAAGCCCCGGATTTCCTTAATTCTTCGCACTTGTTTTTACACCGTTTTAAAGCCGTTTCGGCCTTTTTAATCTGCATGGGCTGCGTATAATTTATAAAGCTTTCATATTGCATCTTTGCGGATTGATAAGCCTCCTCTTCCTCGGCAAGTTTTTTCTCGGCTTGCTTTAATTCAATGGGATTTAAAAAGTCCTGCGCTTTAAGGTCGATCAGGTCATTAGCATAGCCTTTAAGCTCCTCATATTGTGAAAGGGACTTTTGCATAGCTGATTTCAAACGCACTTCTTCAATGGGGCCATCGCCATGCATCATTTTATTGATTTCAAGTCCTGCCGCCTCTATTTCTATCTCAGCGGCCTTTTCTTCATGTTCCACTTGGTAAGTTTCCCAGGCTACGAGACTTTCTAAAATAGCAACTTTGTTGAACTGTTCTCGAATTTTTCGCTTTAACTCCTCAATATGCTCTTCAAAAGGAGTTGGATCCATCTTGACCAAAGTCTCGTCAGCTTTTACACTCATGCCATCAGAAACAAGATAGATAATTTTCCCTAAATCGCCTTTTACGGCCGAGGTAATGATTGTGGAGCGCATGGCTTCTAGCTCTCCAACGGTATGAATCTCGATAGGATAGCTTCTTACCTCGGATAATTCACTTAACAGGGAGTCTTGCTCTGGTTCTTTTTGAAAAGACTGTCGAGAAGCAAAAAAAAAGATCGGAATTGCAGCTCCCACCATCAAGGCAAAAATTAGGCTTCTAGATCTTTTCATGGCTTTTCTATATTTTTTCTAATAGTAATCCCATCGCTGCCCTTAATCGATACTCGCCGACTTTATGATCGATAAGTGCACAGATTAAAGCCATGTGGGCAAAGTGGAAGGCCTTTTCTGCTTGAATGACGTCAAAATGAGTGGCAAATTCCCTCAAAAATTTGGCTTGCGCTAATCTTAATCCGCCTTCTGAATTTTTAATTTGGTGCCTTTGCAAAGCGATCTTTTCGCGTGCCCTGTAAAGGATTCTCAAGGTTCTTTTGACTTCTAAAAAAATGGATTTTTTAATATCCAGATAGACTTTGTTTGCCGTTTCAACGCCAACTAGGCTGCTCTCATAGGAAGATTTCTCACGCACCCGATGAATATCTGTTGAAGTCGTAAAACCAATTCCCCAGCGGCTTTCTCTTTTACGTCCAAAAGAGCCGGTAAATTGTTCCCCGTAACCAAGGTTTGAGTAATCAAGAACAATATTTAATTCAGGCAAAAGGTCGTTTTTCGAAAGATTTGCAAGACGCCGGCTTTCATTTATTTGATCCAAAGCTTGATCCATTTCTATGCGCTGTTGCAAAGCAGTCTCGATAGCTTCACCTAAATGCCAGACTTCACCAGAAGTTTCTAAAGAAACCTTCACTATAAATTTTGTATCTTGGGAAAGCCCTAAAATATCGCGAAGGGAATCCTTAGCTTCCTGTAAAATCTCTTCCGACTGACTCAAAGTATCTTCAGCCTGCTTCAATTCTATTTCGGCGCGGTAAACATCAAGGGCGTTTGAAAGCCCAATTCTTTCCTTAATTTTGGTTGCTTTACAAAATCGATCTAAACGGTGGTAAGATTCTCGATTTAATTTTACAAGCTCCTCGTGTTTGGCGACTTCATAGAGCAATTCGATCGACCGCAACATGGTAAAGCTCATACTTTTGTAAAATGCTCGATAGGCGGCGCGATGGCTAAATTCCGCTCTTTTGATGCCTGATAAGTTATACTCGCGGCCAAATCCTCTCAAAATAGGCTGTGAAAGTCGAATTTGAAAGTCAGAATGAAATTTTTTTGCTGCTTTTAGAAGAGATGGTGTCACAGTAATTTGCGTTCCCAGAGGCAGTTTTTTCTCAAAATTCACTCCGCCTCCAATTGTTAGGCCAGAGCCAGCTGAGCCTCCTCCGATGTAACCGGTTTCGCCCTTTGGAATGATATTCAGATTAAATTCGGAGAGACTGACTTCTTTGATAAGTTCTGTGGTGCGTATACCGGATTGCGCGTCGAATAACTTGTCACTGTTTAACGCCAGGTTGATGGTGGTTTCTAAATCTAGTACAAGAATATTTCCTGAATGCGCAGGGGCTGCGCTTTGAGATTTGTCAAAAACCGTAAATGAAAATAAAGGCAAACCGAACAATAGGATTAGCAGCCAGTCAATAAGGATTGGCTGATACGCTTTATGTTTTTTCATCTTATGCCCGGTTTGCCCATACATTTGGATCTTCACTAAAAAGCATCCACCAATCTTTTAAGGAACATTCGCTGAATCATAAGTGAATGTGTTAGAGACTTGAGATTCTCCCGGAGCAATAGTCACACCAGCCACAGGGGTGAGTTCAACGGTAGAAGAGGCGTCCCTGCTTGCGGTAACAAGAGAAGTATTTAATGTAATTCCTGTTAACACAGTTGTAGATGTATTCGTGATGCTCAAGCCAAAATTATAAAATCCAAATACTGGATTGGGAACCACAATAGCAGAAAAAACAACACTACCACCCGATGTTGGAGTAACAACTGCAGGCCCTTCAAAAGTCACGCCATTTGGAGAAGTAACAAATGGAAGAGCTGATACAGCGCCATTTGGGACTGCAGGGAATAAAGCGGTGAGTCTAAAGGACAGAGTTTGCCCGACGTCTGCTATAAAGCCAGGTCCAGGGGGTCCTTCAGGGCCTTCTGCACCGTCATCGCCATCATCTCCGTCATGTCCTCTAGACCCTTTTTTTCCACCGGCCAATTCTGCCCCTATAAATCCACCCCCAATTGCTGCAACTCCAATGATGATGGCAGTTTTGGCACTATCCCAAAAACCGTTTGATCCACAAGGCTCCTGGCAAGGATCGCACGGCTGGGAGCAATTATAGTCTGGAGCCGGATAGCCATTCTTTGACTCTATTTCGTAATTTCCGGCATACCTGTTATGCGATTCTCTGTCATATTGTAAATTTTGATGATCTTTTAGATTGAGTTGCCTATGATGTAACAATTTAGAATTTTGTGTATGATATTGAGTGTTTTGAGAAAATTGTGGAAAACTTAACTTGGAATTCTCTTGATCAAGTGCTCTTGGATTTTCTCCATAAGCAAGCAAGGGCAGGACACAAGCTAAAGCAAACAAGGCTTTTCTTGTGATTGAATGAAAGATTTTCATGATTTTTCTCCTTTAACATTCAGAACAATTGGCGAACATTAGGTCTAAATCACTTTTGGACGTGTTTTTTTAAATAAGGCTTAAGTTTAGTTTTTGTCAAAAACTAATTTTATTAAAAGATTGAATACTGGCTACATTTTTAAATAAAAAGTTATTACGTTAAAGCATCGGTTTGTGAAGGGTCTGTTTTATAAAACTGGCTACATATTTTAAAGTTTTTGTTCATCAAAGGGACAAGGGACTAAAGCCAGAAAACATTTCCCTTGTCCCTTATGTCCTTTTGGTCCTTTTGGTCCTTTGTCCCTTTGGCTTGACATTTGTCTGCCCAATCATAATAATTCCATTTAAGTTGTGAATATAGGGCATTGCTCTATATTTCGGTTAAAAAGTTGTTTAAAAAAAATATTACAAATGGTACAATTGTTTTCATAATAATTTAACTTATCCCATTAAGCAACAGGAAGATCATAAACATGGTAAAGAAATGGATTGCTTGGATTAATCTCGGATTAGGAGGAGGCGTCTCCATCTTCATTTTGCTGGCATTATTGCTCACCTTTATGCAACAAGCCGAAATTGAGGTTTTAGATAGCGCCGCCATTAAAGCTAACGCCCCTAAGAATGCCTTTACCTTAGCCAAACAAAGCTATGAAGCTATTGGCGAGCCTGTTTTTGTCCTGCACTCTTCTCCTCTAAATATGCAGCTGCCGGACTTAAAACGCTATCTGGTCTATTATGGCAAAAACGGAAGACCCGACGCCGACTCCGCCCATCCTTTGCTCTTCTTTGCCTTTACAGGCAACAAAGCCCCTTGTTCTGTTAAGCCGGGAGAACGCCTTTACTTGTTGTATGACAAAAAACAAACTCCTGCCCAATATGTCTTCAGCCCAAGCAACGCCCCCACAGCTTTCTGGATTGAAGCGTTAGCTGAAGGCAGCGAAGCCCGAATCAAAGTTGGGATGAAAGATGAAAATGACAACATCCTGCATGAACCCGAAAGCTATGCCTCTTTCAGCCTTCCCGAAAAAGAATTTTTACGTCTGGGGACATCCCCTTGGGAGCTTGGAAAATGGCGCGTGGACGGCACTTTATTTGCCAGGCAAAAGGCTCGCTGGTTTGGTCCCGACCGCTTCTTAGAAAGACATGGTGGAGAAGAATTTATTCAAGCCCTCGGCAAACAACGCATTGATTTTGGCGAACCTGCTGAAGCTTATTCCGTATTTGTGGGCCCAAGCGACTGCCTGATTTGGGAAGATGATCAATGGAAAGTAGTCAAACCGGGAGCGGAGTCCTTAGGGCATCCTTTGATGCTGGTAAAAAAGATTGATGAGCGCTTAATGAATTTGGAATTATGGGATGTCGACGGCAAAGGCAAAATTGTGATCAATTTGCTTAAAACAGCTGAGAACTGGATTCCTCAAAATATTCAACAAAGTTTCAAGTTTGTAGGGGCAAGAACTCGATCGCAATTTGTTTTCGAAATCAATAAAGAACGCATGCTGTTAAGCCCCCAAGACTGGCTGCTTTTGACAGATACCGGATGGAAAAAGCTGACGACGCCCGAAGAAATAGACGAATATGTCAACCGTAAAACGACGGGAGCGCTGTTTGTATTTGATGGGATCCAAAGAAAAGACGACCACCAGGTCTTGCTGGGCACTATGTTCAATTCATCCCGCACTGAAAGCCAAGCTGTAGAGCTGCCCGTACTCAAAGGCGCAGGATCGAGCGCACCTATAGATAATCCAAAAGGCGACCATAACAAACTTGTAGGCAATGGAACGCCTTTTGAGAAAAACAAAACGTATCATGAAGCTTTTAACAATTAGCAACCATAAACAACACTTATACGCCTTCCTAACGGGAAGAGTATAGATATAAGCATCACATAAAAATGAAAAGAATTATCTTAGCACTATTCCTCTCCGCTCTTCCTGTTTTACATGGCCAGACTATAGCAGAAAAAAAAGCCGGCACCTCAGGGGGCGGGGGCGCAGATTTAAGTTATGAAATGCAGAAATTCCTGATCCAAGTGAATAAAGAACTTCAGGAATGGCACACCAAGCTAGACAAACTGTATTCCCAAGTCATCTTCCTATACAACCAAGATGCACCTGAGGAGTCTTATAAAGAGCTTTTAGATCAAATCAACCAAGTCAAGGAAAATATCCTCATCCTGGAAAATAGCTGGCGCAAAATGGCCCTCCAAGGTACGCATGAAGAAAGCTATGGATTGTGGCATCAGCCTGACACGACCTTGGGACAATTGGTCATCGATTACGGATCGCAAAACTTTGTGTATTTGATGACCGGGGAAATTGCCGCGCTTAAACTGAGCGTCAACTCCAATCTTCCCATCCCGCGTTCCTCATGGAATGAAATGCTTGAGCTGATCCTCACTCAAAATGGCATCGGCATTAAGCAGCTTAACCCCTACCTCAGACAGCTGTATCTGATTAAGGACAATCATTCGGGAATCAAGCTGATTACAAATAAAAGGGAAGACTTGGAAATTTTTCCGCAAGACACACGGGTTGCTTTCATGCTTTCCCCTGAGCCTTCCGAGGTCCGCCGCTTCTTTGCTTTTTTAGATAAGTTTGTCAATCCCAATAGCACCGTTTTACAAATGATTGGCAGGGATATCCTGATTGTCGGGCCTGTCGGGGAAATCCAGGATTTGCTCAAAATGTATGACTTTGTGGTTGCGAACCGCGGCGACAAAGAATACAAAGTGATCTCGCTTCACGGAGTAGACGCTGAAGAAATGTCCAAGATCTTGGCGGCTATCTTCGACCAATTTTCTGAAGGCCATCAGACGCCCGGAAGGCCGCCGGGACTCCCTTTTCCTCCCCCTCCACCCCATGGCAAAGAGCCTCCTAGAAACCATTTTGGGGAAAGAGGCTCTTCAAAACCCCAGGTTGAGGCTGCCAACGGATTAAAGATCATTCCTTTGGCCCACATTGCCCAAGCCATCTTTTTAGTGGGTACAAAAGAAGAAATCAAAAAAGCCGAAGAGATCGTCAGGCAGGTAGAAAACCAGATTGGCGAAGCCAGTGAAAAAGTTGTCTTTGTCTATACTACTAAGCATTCCGATGCCGAAGAATTGGCGGAGATCCTAGAAAAAGTGTATAGCCTGATGATTACGACTGGCGCCGGCATTGAAAAACCTGAGGATAGAAACGAAGAGCCTCCGACCAAAGAGGAAGCTGTCCCTACCACGGTCAATGTTGATGTCAACAAGCCTAACTTCTTAGCCCCCGTCAGAGAATATGCCGAAGGCTATTATTTGGATGACCGCTTCATTGTCAATCCAGAGCCTGGCGTGACAAAAGAAAAAAAGACTTACAACCAAAACCGCAGTAATTTCATTGTCGACCCCAAAAGCGGCGCGATCATCATGGTTTTGGAAGCCAATGCTGTGCATAAACTGAAGGAGTTGATTAAAAAGCTGGACGTTCCCAAGAAAATGGTGCAAATCGAATGCTTGCTTGTCGAAAAAATCACCACCAAAGACGACACGCTCGGTTTAAACTTGCTAAAAATAGGCAGCTGCGCCAGCCAGATGCATGCCACTTGTGTTGCCTTTAATGATATTTTTGGAGCGCCCTTTGTAGATCCCACTACCAATCCTAGCAATGCCGGTGTTTTCGAGTTTTTAATCAGCCGGGTCAAGCATAGCGGCATCCCTGCTTATGACTTATGGTACAAATGTTTAATTTCCCGCGACGATATCCAGATCAATGCCAGCCCGTCAGTGGTGGCGATTAACCAAACGAAGGCCACCATTCATGTAGAACAGGAAATTTCAGTCAGCACGGGTATATTTGTTATTCCCACTGAAGGAAACCCGTCCCTGAAAGACGCCTTTGCCCGCGCACGCTACGGGATCAAAATCGAAGTCACGCCAACAATTCATATGGCAAGCGACAAGGATAGCATCAATTGCTGCGAGGGCGAAGCGAACTATGTTACTTTGGATAGTGACATTCTTTTTGAAACGATTGAACCGATTGCCGCCACTCCTCAACAGCCCAATGTCGCCAGACGGCACGTCCTTAACCAAGTGCGCATTGAGGATGGCCAAACTGTCATCATCGGCGGCTTGCGCCAAAGGACAACAGAAGATGATCAGCAATCCATTCCTTTTCTTGGAGAGATCCCTGGCATCGGCCGGTTGTTTAGTATCAGCGCTCTTCGGGATGAATCGAGGGAAATGTTTATTTTCCTCACTCCAAAAATCATTTCGGATCCATGCGAGGATATGGAAAAAATTAAAAGAATAGAGATGTTGCGGCGCCCGGGAGATATTCCGGAATTCATGTGCCGGCTAGTGGAAGCACAGGAAGCTGAAAGACGGAGGCTTTTCCAGGGCAGTATGACATTGCTCTTAGGCATACCCCCAAGCCGCTGCTTTAGCCCTTATGATCCATGCGACCTCTCGCCTGACTTTTGCGGTGAATACGATGGAAGATAATTTTAAGAAAGCCCCCCAAGATAAATCTCAGGTAAGCGATGAACTTGCCAGGCAGGGAATGCTGGGAGGAGAAGATGTCAATAAATCGTTAGCCTTGCAATTTGGATTGCCGCTATTCACAGACCTTTCCGTCCTCCAGCTCACAAAAGAGCAGTATAAGAAAGTTCCCTATGCTTTTGCCAAAAAAAATGCGGTTTTGCCGATTAAGGAAGAACAAGGGATGATTATTGTGGCAGTGGCCGATCCATTGCACTTGGAGCCCTTGGAAGAGCTGCGCCTGATGTTGGACTGTGAAGTTAAAGCTGTCTATAGCCCCAAAGAAACCATACTGAATGCGATCAACGAATGCTATAATCAGGAACGCGGCGCAGCCTCCGAGCTTATCGCGCATCTGGGGGCCGATGAAACTAAAGGGGATGGGGATGTAGAGGTCTACGATTTGCTGGATGATCGCTATGCGCAGGCCCCCATTATTAAGCTGCTCAATTTGATCATTACTGAAGCCATTCAACAAAACGCCTCGGATATACACTTCGAACCTTTTGAGGATCGTCTTAGAGTGCGGTACCGCATTGATGGGGTCTTGCAAAACCGTCATTCTCCGGCCCAAGAATTTCAAGCGCAGCTTTTAACGCGCATTAAAGTCATGGCGAAATTGGACATTGCCGAGCATCGCTTGCCTCAAGATGGACGCATCAAGCTCAAAATGGGCCGTCGTGAAATAGACTTCAGGGTGAGCACTGTCCCTGTCTCTGGCGGAGAGCGCATTGTCTTGCGTATCCTGGACAAAGGCAACGTCATTTTAGGGCTCGATAAAATCGGTATGTTTTCCAGCGTATACCAAGAATTCAAACGGCTGATCGCGATGCCTGAAGGCATCCTTTTAGTCACCGGTCCCACCGGCAGCGGCAAAACTACCACTTTGTACAGCGCTATCTGCGAAATGTACAATGATGAAACCAATATCATGACGATTGAAGACCCGGTGGAGTATAACCTCAAGGGGATTGCCCAGATCGGAGTCCAGCCCAAAATTAAATTGGATTTCGCCACTGGGTTGCGCCATATTTTAAGGCAAGACCCGGACATCATCATGATTGGTGAAATCCGTGACCTAGAGACCGCAGAAATTGCTATTCAAGCTTCCTTAACGGGACACCTCGTGCTCAGTACATTGCACACAAACGACGCGCCTTCAGCGATTACCCGCTTGGTTGACATGGGAATCGAACCCTATCTGCTATCATCGTCAATCGTCGGGGTGATTGCCCAGCGGTTGGTCCGCAAAATATGCCAGGAATGCAAAGAACCCTACCATCCCTCCGAGCAAGAGTTGGAAAATCTAGGCTTGGAAAAAACCGATTTAATCCACGGCAACCTTTTTCATGGAGCAGGCTGTGCGGCTTGCTTTGGCTCTGGCTACAAAGGACGCCATGGCATCTATGAACTCATGACAGTCAACAATGCCATCAAAAAACAAATTGTCAAAAGTCCCGACGCTGTTGAATTGCGCCATATCGCACTAAAATCAGGCATGTTGAGCTTGCTCGCACATGGCGGCGAACTCATCCGCCACGGCGTGACTACAATCGCAGAAGTCCTCCGCACGACCAGAGGGCTTGAGGACAGGGGATAAAAAGAGATGGCATTGTTTCAATATCAAGGCTTTGATGCCGGCGGTAAAAAAAAATCAGGGCTTATCGAAGCCCACGGAGAGAGGGAAGCTAAGGAAAAATTGCGCGAGCAATCCATCATGGTCACGAAGCTCGTCCAGAAATCTAAAATCTCTTCCAAGGAAGTCCTTAAAGGTGACAACCTCCTGGCTTTCACGATCCAATTGTCCCAGCTGATAAATTCCGGCATTCCCTTGTATGAAAGCCTATTAGCCATTGAAGAACAATACAGGGATGAACCTTTTCATCGGATCATTTTAAGCCTATGCGACCAAATTAAAGGTGGAAACGCACTTTCCGAGGCGATGTCGACCTATCCCGACAGTTTCGACAAGCTCTACTGTTCGATGATCACTGCGGGAGAATCCGTGGGAGCTTTAAATGTGGTTTTAGATAGGCTTGCCGAATTGCTTGCCAAGCAAAATAAAATGAAAAAACAAGTCGGCACTGCCATGATCTATCCGGGAATTTTGGCATGCTTTTCCGTGCTGATCATTGCCATGCTGCTAGGATTTGTCGTGCCCTCCATAGAAGGGATTTTTGAAGGTCGGACTCTCAATGCTTTTACCGAAACAGTGCTCGGAGTCAGCCGGTTTACCCGCAACTATTGGTGGATTTATATGCCGATCACGGCAGGCTTAATCGTCTATCTGGTTATCGCAGTGCGTTCTGCAAAGGGGAAAATATGGATCCAAAGGAATTTTCTAAAGCTTCCTCTCTTTAACAAACTCATCGTTCAAACTTCCGTCGCCCGCTTTTGCCGAACCATGGGTACTTTGCAGCTAGGAGGTTTAACCATGATCGACTCTTTGCGCATAGCCCGGGCCGTGATGGGCAACGTTGTCTTGGAAGAAGAGATCAAAAATGCCGAGCTCAAAATTATCGAAGGGAGCTCCCTCAGCATGGAACTTTCGCGCTCAAAATGGATTCCTAACATGGTGGCTCGCATGTTAGCGGTAGGAGAAGATGCAGGCACCACCGTGAAGATGCTTAACACAATTGCAGGCATATATGAGGAAGAATTGGAGAAAACCCTGGATCGCTTAGTGGCATTAGCGCAGCCTGTGATCCTGATTTTTATGGGATCGATGATTGGATTTGTCTTGATGGCTATCCTACTGCCTTTAACCGATATAAGTTCCCTTGGTATGTAAGTGAAAAAAAAATAATAAGGAGTATATTTTTATGAATACAGTCGTAATTAAACAAAAAAGGTTCATCACACTTATTGAAATCATGATCGTGATGTTCCTAATCGCCCTAATCACCGGTGTCTTAGCCTATAATTACCAGGGCACGCTTGAAAAAGGCAAAGCCTTCAAAACCAAAGCTGGCATCGAACGATTGGAGACAATCCTCAATTTAAAAATCGCTGAAGATCCTTCATTTTTGAGCGATGTGCAAGGCCAATGGGCAACCGTCGTACGCGACTCGCCCCTAGTGAAAAATGCGGATGCCCTTATTCGGGACGGATGGGGATATCCCTACCAAGTCACCATCGACAACGGTGGAGTCATCAAAGTCACCTCGCAGAAATACGAGGATTACTTGCACAACCATCCTGAACAACGCTAAGAAAATAGCAATTTGGAGCACCCCGGCTTGCCGGGGTACGCCTAAGGTCTTTTAAGGAATATGCGTCGTCATTATTTTACCTTGCTTGAAATGATTATGGTCATGGCCATCCTGGCTTTAGTCGGAGGGCTGGTTGCCATCAACATCAACAAAGCGCTAAAAGAACAGCGCTTCCGCTCGGAAGTTAGCCAAATAGTCGATCAAATGCGGCTTGCCCAAGACCTCATGCTGATCCTAGACACAGATGTCTCCCTGAAATTTTTCGAAGACGAAGGAAAGATCAAATATTTTCTGGATTTTGAATATCCGCTTACTAAAGCATGGTTAAAAGAAATCAAAAAGCCTCATTTTACCAAAATGATGCGGCGCATAGAGTTTAATGATGAACTTCCCTATCCTACTCGTCCCAGAGAAATCAGTATCAAATTTTTCTCAAAAGGCTCAATCATGAGTCGGGGTGTCGTGCGGCTAACGACGGCCCCTTCCGATGACGCTCCTGAAGGCATGGAGAAATACATTTGCCTTTTAGGTCATCCTCAGCCAATTTTTCCCATGGCAGATAAACCTGAAGAGCTTGAGGCCATGCTGACAGTGGATAAAGATTTCGACGAACGCCTGACCCAGCTTACCCGTCAAGAGATTTTGGAATATGCCTCTGAAAAAAAATAAGCGCCACTTTCTTTTGCTGGAAGTCCTCATTGCGTTCGCGTTGATCGTATTGTGCGCCATTCCGCTGATAGCTCCCCATGTTGCCCTCTTAAAAAGCCAAAGGCAATTCATTCAAAAGATTGAACTCGACCATATGGTTAACCTGATTTATGCCGATATCCTAGAAAAGCTTCATCGCAATGATATCGGATGGGGAACAATCGAACATGGCACTATTTTTCCCATCGATGAGACGATGTTAAAACGGTTGTCGCTATCCAAACCTTTTCCTTATGAAGGCTACTACCAAATCCAAATGGTCCGCCATAAACCGCCGAGACCAGCCGCTTATACCCTTTACCTCTTAAAACTTTCCATTCAATTTTTGCCCTTGAATATTGCCAGAAATGGGACAGCCAAAGAAAAAGAAAATCAACTGCTCAAGTACGAATATGATATTTTTGTGGAACGCAATTTGGAAGGGGACACTTCAATGCAGCCTCAAGATGCACCTCAAGCGCCTCCCCAGGCGGCGCCTCTCAAAAAATCGGGAAAACAATGAGCAAACATCCCAAAAAACGCTATATTTCTTTACTTGAAGTCTTAATCGGAATGGGGCTAGCCCTCATCGTGCTGACAACTTTAACATTTTTTTATCAGCAAGTCACCTCCCTCAATGCCGTCATGGATCAAGTGCAAAAAGAGAGCTTTCAATTGCGTTTTTTGGAAAATCGCCTTACTCATGTTCTTCCAAGGGCTGTTTCAGAAAAAAGCAGCAAAAAAGACTTCTTCTTTTTTACCAGCGGCGATGCTTTTGGCCTGCTGCATCCCGGCTTACCGAGTTTAATTTTCACCTTCAACAATAACACCGACATTGACAAGGATTTTTCAAATCACGTTATAGGCCGCTTGTTCGTTGATAAGCAAAATCGCTTGTGTTTAGCTTATTGGTCTTCTCAGGTAGATTGGGACAAATGCCCTAACCCCCCCTTAAAAAAGGAAATACTGCTTGATAATGTCTCCGATTTGGCGTTTAAATTTTATGTTGCGCCCGATAAACCTAGAAAAACAGAAGCGAATAGCAAGCAAACAGAAGTCCCTGTGGTAGATCCTAAACAGGTGGATCCTAAGCTATTAAATTCCAGACAGATAGATCCTAAAAACTTAGAGACTAAACAACCGGAACCTAAGCGGGCCGAGCCTCATGAGCCGGAACCAAAAGGGGGGTGGCTCACATTATGGAAAGCCGAATACCACCAGCTGCCGGTGATGATACGCATTGAAATCAAGCGCAAAGTCAAGGATACAGAAGAAATGATTCTCTTCGTGCTGCCTCTCCTTAACTCTAATAAAAACATTGTCTATGACAGATAGGAGCAAACCTGCATGAATATTCTTTTCTTTGTTATGACCATGTTGATGATGCTTGCCATACTCACGTATGCCAGAGTAGAAAGCTTTCGCAGTTTGACGGCGTTGGATGTCCAATTTACAAAGTATATGGAGCATTCGGAGCGAAAGTCCTTAAACACTCGTGAGATTTCATGGTATGACACGCTGCATGCGACAACAAGGAAGACCGGAGACTCCCCAACACAACCTAAACCAAAAAACCAAGCGAACTCACGCATCAGCATATACTTGCTTCTCAACCCTCAAGTTCGGCAACAGCCTCCTAACCCTGCCCAGTTCAACAAAATGTTGGTCCTAACCAAAAGGCTCTTAGCCCGTCTTTATAGCGGCCATGCTTTTTATACGGAGATAGAACAAAAAAGATCGGGCTTCTTGGACGAGATTCTTTCCCAGGTGATGGCAGCGGCAGCGAATTTGCCGAGTGAGAAGAAAATCACCAGCACCGCTGATTTAGCCAATCTCAATCTCGGAGATATAGAGCTCAATGACGTTTTTTATAAAATGCTTAAAGGGCTCCCTTCGGAAGACGCCGGCCAGGAGAGGCCGGATGAGGATGTTGAGGAGTCCCAGGCCAGTCAGGACGAGGGAGAAAGCCAGGATCTTCCGGTGGCCGCCCCTCCGCCTAGGTCTCCGATTGGATACCCTAAATTGTCGGATTTTATTACCGTCAAAAAAAGCAGCGGCTTTCGCATTTATTTAGCTTCGCGTGAAATTCTCTACCTGCTTTTCCCGGATCCGCACGTTGTCGAAAGCATTATAGCCACCCGCAATAGCCTCTATCAACAAGTGATGGGCGGCATGGATAAAGATACCGCCAAGGGAAATTTTCAGCAGCAATTTATGGATAAGCGCGATCCCATGCTGGAAGTCGCAGACTTAGATTTTAGCGTATCCAAAACCAATCCGATTTATTATGAATGAAAACTTAAAAATGGCCATAGCCAGTGAATGCCGGGATCTGCCGCTGAATCAACTCAGCCAGGCCAGTCAGGAGCTTAGCGCGCGTTATCAGCAAGTCCATCAAAAGCAAAAAGCCGCTAAGCATTTAATGGCGACAGAAGCGCATCGGAAAGCCTATGTGATGGCCCGCATGCCGGCTACCTATGGCGTGATTAAGCATGTGCTTTTTGAAATGCGCCTTCGGAGGCCTGATATTGTTATTAAAAGCCTCTTAGACCTTGGCGCCGGCCCTGGAACTGGCATGTGGGCGGCAGCTGAAATCTATCCTGAGCTGGAAAAAATTACGCTTATCGAACAGGATGCGGAGTTAATTGCTGTGGGCAAGCGTTTGGCCGGGCATAGCGAGCACTCTGCTTTGCGGGGTGCTGTTTGGGAAACTGGCGATTTGGAAAAACTTTCGTCCTTGCCACCGCATGACCTTGCCATTGTTTCGTACGCCATTAACGAGCTTTCTCAGGCATGTCTGGAGAATCTGTTATTGGCCAGCTGGCAGGCGGCTTCCCAAGCCCTTGTGATGATTGAGCCTGGCACCCCGCATGGGTTTGAGCTGATCAGGGGGATGCGGAACGGCCTCATTCGATTGGGAGCCCATTTAGTAGCCCCTTGTCCGCATGCCCTGCAGTGTCCCATGGCAGGCGGGGATTGGTGCCATTTTGCCGAGCGCATTGAGCGGACATCAACTCATCGGCAAGCAAAAGGAGGCTCTTTGGGATATGAGGACGAGAAGTATTCGTATGTCATAGGCTCCAAGAGTCTGAGTGCTACCCAGCAGCCTCATTCGCGGATATTGCGGCATCCGGTGAAGAGGTCGGGCCATATACATTTGGTTGTCTGCCAAGCCGAAGGATTAAGTCAAAGAACG
>Ga0206882_1061_pt1 | contig 22294 bp, 14 predicted proteins | sample Alteio_BWOrgCont_4_FD_152908 | JGI IMG/M metagenome (GOLD analysis project Ga0206882, IMG submission 152908) | Enriched cells from forest soil in Barre Woods Harvard Forest LTER site, Petersham, Massachusetts, United States -... | ecosystem: Environmental > Terrestrial > Soil > Temperate forest > O...
ACGAACAGATCGGTTGGTGCTATGTATTCTGAAAGAGCAACCTATCTGTTATCAAAATATTTAAAGCTAGATCTGGTTCCAGACACGGAGATTACAGAATTGAATGAAGTTAAAGGTTCCTTTCAGTCATTTAAAAAGGGGTATGTAGAAGCATCAAAAGTAAAACTCCCAGATAAACCCAACGAGCAAGATTATACAAAACTTCAAAAATTTGCTATATTAGACTATTTAATGGGGAATTTAGATCGAAAAGGGGATAACTGGTTAGTGAAATTGGACAATCATGGACATATCGCCGATATTAAAATGATTGATAATGCAAACGGCTTTCCAAAAGGTCACATTCCCAAAGATGCAGGGAATGCATTAAGGAATCAATATGCGTGGAAAAAACTTGAACTGTCCAAAGAAGAGTTTACCGAAGAAACATCCAAATTTATTGAGGAATTAGATGCTGAAGCGATGCTTGCTAGCATGCAGGAGATTCCCCAGGAATTTCTCTCAGAAGACGTTATAAATGCTTTTAAAGAAAGAGTAGCCGTAGTAAAAAAACTAAATAGCGCAGGCCAGGGCTTGTTGAAAAATTTGCAAGTGCTGGGTTCTATCAATACAGAATCTGCCATCAAAGAATTCCTAGACGATATCATTCATTTGTAATGGCTCGTAATACAAGATACCCAGAAATATTTCAAACGCTAGCATATTCGCCCTCTCTTACCATAGCGCTTTTGGAATAAAGTTTCTCATGAAAGAGAACAAAATTAAGGATGATCTTACCAGGAGTCTCATCTCCTATTTTTTGGTTCAGTACGTTAATCTCTTCGAGCAATTCTGCCTTTTGTTTTTGATAAACCTTGCTCAAGTACAGAATATTTGATTCAAATTTTTGCCATGCATCGTGGATATTAGAGATTTCGCGTAAGTTATCCAAGCCTATATTGAATTCGCCAAACGTAATATCCTTGATAATTCTTGGCCAATGCTCGGCGGATGTGTTTTTTAATCGAGTTAGAAAATCCATTCCATTCGGATTGGATTCCATAGAAATTTTAAGCGCTTTTAGCGATTCTTCAGGTTTTAATAGAGGAGTTGTTCCGATATCATTTAACAGGCGGACTAGCAATGCTGCTTTTTCTAATGTTTTTTGTAGAGAATTGTCGTTGATCACGTCTTCAAGTTTCGGATTTGGTTTCACCTGATCCAGAGCTGCAATACAATAACAAAGGGCTGGTGCTACTAGTATGGTTTTCCTTCCTAATTCCAACGATTGATCTAGAGTTAATTTGTTGTAGTTATAAAGCAATTCATCAACTGCAGAGTACCGGTCCATTAGACCCTTTCTGAATATTTCGTATAGATTGCTGTCGCTGAGAGATTTCAGAAGAACGCGGCAACTTTCCATATTCAAATTTAACATGAAATGAAATGAATGCTCGATACTGTTTTGAATGCCTTCCACCGGATGTTGTTGGTGATAGGCGGTAACAATCTTTTGCATTTCTTTTGCCGGCGTTAACGATTGTTGATAAATGGATAGGTTTTCAAAATCTTTTTGCTCAAGTTCTTGTGTGGGTTTATGATTCAACATGTCGATCATGATTTTGTTAAATTTGCTCAAAATAGACTGTTTAGATAGATAGGATCCACTATTTTTTTGGGAGGAATCTGCTAATCCCATTGCAAGATTATCTGAATACAGCTCAGTGAAAAAATAAGCAGTTATGTGTCCTAATTTAGATAAAACTTGCTGTGAAACATCCCTATTTGAAATCGAGCTAAATAGCATCTTCTGAAGCTTGATCGCTTGTGTGATCGAGGTCAATTGAAGATAATCTTTGAAAAACTGATTTTTCGCATCCAGGATCCAATGTAAGAAATCTGTCATATGGTTAACAGGTCGATTCTTCATGCACGATTTTAGAATAGAAAGGGTAGGTGTCAAAATGGTATCGAACAATTGGCTTTCTTTTTTTTCTTCAGTATTTATATTCGAATTCGAAGAGGTAATTAGTTTTAGCAGGTTACTACATTTTTTGCCTTCTCCATTATCAGATTTTTTTGAAAAATAATCTACCATTATATCGCGGGAAGAGAAAAGGCTCTTGTTCTTAGCAATAAAATGATAGTGTTTTTTTATATCTGTTACTGTCAAAGGGCCCAGCTCTTCTTCCATTACGCTCAAGCAATTTTTTAGAGATTTCTCATTCCCCCTGTCAATGGCTATTCGTAAAACATAATGCCAGCATTCTCTTATGTGTTCTTTTGTTTTTCCCTTAGCATAACTCTTTAAAAACTTCATTAAATCGTCAATTTCGGCGATTAAATACTCTTTGCTTTCTTTTATGATCTTTTCAGGAGGATTGGAAGCGGCCACACATGATTCACCCTCTTTTCCTAATCTGTCAAAATCAACGAAGCTAGCATCAATTCTAGCTAAAGCGTCATGATAATATATTTCTTTCCCCCATTGATCTTTTATTTTTCCTTCTACGCCAAATATCTCCATCTCTTTTTTAAATTTAACAAGGAGACGATCTCCTGGCATAACAGGGGTTGCTTCATAATTCTCTCCCCCTCGAATTTTTTTTGCAGCATTTTGGGTGGGCAGATCGTAAACCATTCCAAGTAAATGGTCTGCTTTATTCATAAGCAAATTTTGATCCGTTTGGTTTAACAATTTTTTATATTTATTAAAATAAACATATGCGGTAAATCGATCATATTTTTGATAGATATAGGGATTCGTAGCAATAGCAGTCAGATATTTTTGAAACTCTGTTTTTGCATCTTTCCAGTACTTTTTAAAGACCTCATGAAAATTTTGACTTTGCAATAGCTGAAGAATATTTGGTATAAACTTATTCCAAGATGCTTGTGCAATTTTTAGATCTTTTTCCCGCTCTTTTTTTTGTGCCAATAAAACATCAAAATGGATACTTAAAAATGTTTCATTGAACATACAGGACTCAAAGTCGTTGACCAGTGGGCTCTTTGTATCGTAGAGCAAGCTATGTATTATATCTTCTTTAAAAGCTTTTTTAAAATCAGGGTTATTTGCGAAACCTCTAAAAAGATCGACTAAATCTTTATCTGGCAATTTTCGGAAACCATCAAGCATTTTTGGCAGTTTTTCGATAGAGATTGGGAGCTTAAATGCCTTTTGCAGCATATTGGAAATGAGCTCTTTGAATAGGCCAAATTCAATAAGAGTAGTAACTAAATTGGTTGATTTGTTTTTTTGTAAGATGAACTGTATTTTTTCACCCCATTGATCTAAGAAAGCTTTAATTTTGGGGGCAAAATTTTGATTAGATAATTTGGATAAATTTTTTGTATTGTTATCCATTATGGATTCAAATAACAATGTTATTTCGTTCGTTTTCTCTTTTTTATCACTAGAAAATTCAAAAAGAGGAAGAGCTTCAATTAATTCTATAAAAGAAGGATCATTGATCAACTCTCGAATCCTATTGGCGATTCGCCTAAATTTAAAATTCCTAATGGAGGAACTTAATTCTATTTCAAAATCACGCGAGGGCAATTTGTCCTGATGTTTTTCTATAATCTGACGAATATTTTTAAATAGCTCTATTTCATCCTTTTTTTGGGCCTGATTTGAAATTTTATCTAAATTAGAGAGTAAATTAGTTTGCCAAGCTTTACTGACGGCAGTCGTGTACTCAGTTGAAACTGTTTCCGATAACGATGAAAGATAAAAATTTGGATCAAAGAGCATCTTTTTCAAACTATCGCGCAATAACTCCGATTCAGCAAATAGATATTTTTCATTGATGTTTTCTTTTAATTTCTCCCTCCAATTATTGAAAAGTATGCGAAATATACTCATCGAACCAAATAAGGCAAGCGAACCGATTTTCCAAGCTGGCACACTAAATTCCTTTTCATCGATGGAAGTAATCGTAATATTCCGAGTACTGAACTGGTCGTTAGTACCGTCGTTAGGGGGAGCAAGTTTTTCTAAAGTTTCATAAAATCCTGTAAAGGCGGTTTTTAAACCTTTTGGCCATATTTTTTTATAGGTATCTGGATCACGTGTTCCAATCTCCGCATGATATTCGGAGGCGGTTGCTTTTAATTTTTCAAAAGCTTCAGGGGTAATTTTTTCTTGAGTATCTCTTGGTATCCGATCAAGTTTTTGATCTTTTGTTACAAATTCCTTTTTTTCATAAACTAATAAAATGTGATCCATCAATAGAACAAGAAACGAGTCTTTAAATTTTGGTTCTAAAACAGGTTCATAAACCGCTTTAGCAGCACCATCGGATAATAATACCTTGAGGAATATCCTTTTTAGTGCAGCTTCCGCAGAAGTTCTTTCTTGAAACCGCGTCATATCAAAATTCTCATCAACGTCTTTTTGTTCTTGTTCTGCAATGTTCATCAATGCTGCTGCGAAAGCATTTCCAAATTTTTCTGCACACTGAGGGTCGTTCTTATTAAAATACTCTTGTATATTTTCAAACATCAAATCAATAATTTCTTTTGCAGACTTTTTATTAGTAAAACCTGATATGCACTCAGCAAGTTTTTTTAAAATGTGCCGGTTTGTAATGCAAAGCGATGTGTAGAAAAGTGATTCGATTGCACGATAAAATTTTTTCGGATCTTCTAAATTTTTCAATGACGTTAGCTGATATGCAATAAAGTCTTTATAAAATTCTCGAGGAGGTTCAGTGATATCTAAAAATTCAACAGGATCCTTCGAACTTTGTCCTTTCGTTGTTTTGGGGGAAGATGTAGTTTCAATTAAATTTTTTGATGCAATAGCCACAGTAAGCTCTATGCTTGTTCTTTTTGATCCCTCTATTGCATTCTCAAAGGTATTTGAAACAAGTTTGTTAGAGTTTTCTTCTTGACCCTCATTGTTATTATTACCGTTTCTGTATGATCTAGGGCTTCGGTTTTTCAAATCTGTGAGATTCTCTGCTTTGTTTAGGCTTTCAAAAACCTCTGTAGTTGGCAAAAGGTTATTTTCTTTCTTTTCTCCTAAAGAATTAGGTTTGTTTGTTTCCTTATAGACGGGTCCGCTTGTAATTAGATTTGCCATAAAGTTTCCTTCTTTGAGTAAATTTACTGATGATCTGATCTTGAAGATTTAAAGCTATTTTTTTATTTTTTCTTCAAGGTTTTTTTACAGTTCACCCTAGGATAATTTCATAGGTTTGGTATAGATAAACCTAAATCTTTATTTTGTCAAATACTTGAAGAGCTACTCTGGCGTACTTTTACGAGACTTTCGGAATTATTTTTTGTAAATCAAATTTAACAAATTTTGCTTCCAATTCGAATCGACTCCACGTTCCTGTTCTAGACGTTGCCAGGATATAGGTGTTTCCTCTTGGGAAAGGGCTTTTTCGAATGCATCGGAATTTGTGATGGAAGGAATGCCAGAACGAATCAAAACGTCATCATACGTTTCGTGTCCGATTTGGGCAATCCAAGGAATTCCGGCATAGGGGAATTGAGCTGCCATATTTGTTTGATAGTAGAGAACTCCATCAGCGATGGTTAAGGATTCTATGGTGGAGAGGTTTGAGACAAAAACATTACTTTTAGGTTGCGTGCTCAAAAGAAGATTCACATCGATCGATGCTTCTTTTGCTCTTGGGTGTTGTTGCAAAAGGAAAATACTAGAATTTTTTAAACCAAGCAACAGATCAAGGAATGCAGGAAAGGCCTTTTCGTAATAGGTATCATTTGCTCCACCCACATAGACATAGATTTTTTGGTTTTTGTCTACGATTCCCTTATTTTGGAAGAACTCTGCTCGCAAATTTGATTTCTTTATTGCATCTTGCCGATTCGATAAAATGCTTTTCGCCTCGTTCATGGGAATATGGCCAATCGGAATCAATGAAAGTTTCGATACATCCATGAGAACTAGGGGACTTTCTTCGATGCCTGTCTTTGCTAGATTGGCATTGGCAAACAGAATCATTTGTGCGTATGGGATAATTTTCCTTGCAGTTTCTGTATACCCTCCTCCGACATACTTTTCATTATTGTCATAGAGTACGGCACGTTGGATGGAGGGGTATTTTTGTTCGAGCCTTTGGAACAATTCTATCAAAATTTCAGTAGAAATATCTGAAATCACAAGTTTTTTGTTTTTGCAATGTTCTTCAAGAGCCTCTAAAGACTGGATTACAAAAACTTTGTCTTTAAATTCTGAAAATTTTCCAGCTACGTCTGCTCCAGCAATTATTTCGTAGGAAATCTTATTTTCTTCAAAAACCTGCACATATTCTACAAAATGAGTTGCAGGATTTGGATGAGTACAAATAAGACATACATCATACATAATTGTTCCTAAATAGTTAAAAAATAATAAAAAATGTTGATTATAATTATAAATTAGTTCACAATTTCTCATTATGAATAATTCAATACAACAGTCTATCCCTGCTGAAGTTGCACAGGATTATAAGGATTCTGAAATTATTTTCATAGGTGGCGGTCCGATTGGTCTCTGGACTGCTATTCAAACAAAGTTACTATCGGGAAGAAAAATTACCGTTATTGAAAAATATCACGAGTATAAACGGGCAGAAATTCGATTAAATCTCTCTAAAGACTCTTTTAGGGGAATTCCCAAGGATGAGCAATTACAAAACCTTGTGAAACAATGGGGTGGTCGTCAGGTTCCTATCAAAGAGATGGAGGACGCTCTTGTAAAACGTGCGGAAGAGTTAGGAATTCGAATTCTTCGGGGTTACCAAGCGGATGCAAAACAGCTGCCAGAACAGTTTCCCAACGCTGAGCTTTTTATCGACGCTGGTGGCACCAGAAGCAAAACTAGAAATGACATCTTTGGAGAACAATTTCAATTCAATACGACTTTGCAATACGTGGCTCAAGTGCAATATGTTATTGAAAAGAAGCCGGATATAAATCCACCGAAATCTCCTATTCATCAATCCTTTCATAAAATAACCACCCTTGCTGAAACTTATAAAATACAAAAGTTTGCGGAACATCTAGTAGAACAAACGATCCGTCCATTAGAAAATGGTACTTCTCGAGTGACTTTGCGGATATTCGGTCTTGATAAAGAAACCTATGACCAAATGGTGGGTGCAACCTTTTCTACCCCTTATTATTTTGAAAGAGATTTGGATAAAGTTCCCGAAAAATTGCGAGAAATATTAATCAAATGGTGGGGCTCTCAAGAAGAGTTGAACAATGAAGTCATTACAGAAGACCCAACAAATAAGAACAAAATCACTGCAATCGCTTTTGGTTCTTATGCTTCCAAAGATGCCATTAAAATGGACGAAAAGGGGAATATATGGGCCCTTGTGGGAGATTCGATGGAGGCTTTTCCCTATTTCCGTGCGATTAATAATGGGTTAAAACTGGGGACAAGACTTGCACAGTGTGTAGACCGGGCATTCAAAAATCAACCAAAACCAAAAACACTTGAGGAAAAGAAAGCCTTTTTTTCATATCTAAAATCATATTCCCGTTATGCCTTTACATGTGCCTATATGGAACGGATTCGGGCTTATGTAAAAAATATTTTTATTAACCTATTTAGTCTTTGGTTAAAAATTAGCAATTTGGTTCCTTGGCAATCTGTAAAATTAAAAAGTGATCAAAAAGACAATTTGTATCAAAGGGGCGAAGTGATCTGGGAGCGTCTTTCAGGGACTAAACCACCACCTAGGGGAAAAAAATCTATATTTACATCTCTTAAGATGAAAAAGCCTTCTTTTCTGTCTTCATTTTTCTTCCCAAATCAGGATTTGTTGTTATCTTAAGGGACGACAGGTGTTTTGCGAGAGGGGATGTTAGCCAAAACCGACTCATCGATTCTTAAATGTGCTCGCACAAGTTCGTGAGGGGTAAAGGCCAACCATTTTGAAAGCGAAATTTCAGCAAAACGGTCACTTCTAAAAATTTCCAAAAAGCGAAGAGTTGTATTACCAGTATTTTCCACATAATGAGCCATGGGGAAGGGGACAACGCCCACATCTCCTGCTTGATAATCAAAAGTCCTCGCGTTGCTTTCCGCGGCAAATACAGTCATCCGAGCATGTCCGGAGATGTAAAATTGCCATTCATCTCCATTAGGGTGCCAATGCAACTCTCGCATTCCTCCTGGTTCTATCTCAACTAACCCAGCTGCAATGTTCTTCGATGCAAGAAACAGAGAAGAATCCGTAATGCGAACTGTCCCAGTTTTCGTTCGTATCGGCTCTTGTGCCAACATTCGATGGCTGAAGGAGGGTGAAACTGGCCCAAAGCCTGCGATGCGATCTTTTGCAAGAGGTGGGGGGACTTGGGATTGGAAAATATATAGTTCGTGCTCAGGGATATTTGCAAATGCCCTTTCAGAAACCCCAAAATTCTTAGCTAAAATGGCTTTTGGAGTATGGGCTAACCAATCGGTAAGAAGAAAGGTCGAATCTTCAGAAAAATTTCCATTGTCAAATGCGAGAAGAAATTCACAACCATCTTCTCCAATTCCCTGAATCGAATGGGGGATGCCTGCAGGAAAATACCACAAGTCTCCCTCCGAGAGGTCATCTTGAAACGCGCATCCATTTTGATCGATGGCGGTAATACGGGCGTGTCCTTTTAGCATGTAAGACCACTCCGCTTCCCTATGCCAGTGCATTTCCCTGACAGCCCCGCTTTTCAGGCGCATATTGACACCCGCAATCGTAGAGGCGCTTGGCAACTCCCGTATCGTCGTTTGTCTAGCCCATCCCCCTTCTTCCAAACGCATGTGGCTGTCGGCAAAAGACCATTTTAGGTTGGGGAGGGTGCCATGATCTGTCCGAGGGGGAACCATGATATCTGGGTTTTCCGCTTCACGAGCAGGGTTGGTCGGGCCTATAATAGAGGCTCCGAAATCGCCATCGATCGGTTGTTGCGTAAGCATATGTTCTCCCTCTTTGAAAAAACCCAACCCTACAAGGATTTAAAAAAAAAAGCAAATTTTGCTCAAATTTTTAGTCTGGTGAAAATCCAAAGTGAGGAGTCGGGGCTCTCAAAAACAACTGCCCTAAAATTGTAATTATATAAAACTTTTTTTATATTTAAAAATTACAGTATCATCTATAATACAAAGTTAAAAAATAGGGTATTTTAATGGAACCAACCAATAATAATAAAAGAACGTTAGTGCACGATACCACTTTGAATAAAAAGCCAAAAACAAAGCACGAAGAATTACCCCATCAAATCTTGGAAAATGGCAATTCCAACAGCAACATCCCCGAAAACCTTTTGAAAGAAAAAAAATTTGATATTTTGGGACATTTACCAAGAGAGATTGTCAGACATGTATTCTCTTTTGTTTTTGGCGAAGAAGATGTACTTAAGACCATCAAAAATATCGACCTCGTATGCAAACTATATATGGCAAAAGTAGCAGATCCCCTTTGGGAAACATTTCGAAATGAGAAAAAATACACTCTTAATTTTACTTCGGTTGAGCTCGGGAGTACATTACCCGAAAATGAAACCCCTATCCTCAAAAATTCTCATCGAAACAATTATCTGTATAATTTAGCTTTGGACAGATATTTCACTGGCATATATACGCAAGAAATCAAAGGTTGCAGTCAAGCTTTTCTAGATTTTTGGGTCTTCTTAATAAGAACGCAAAGATCCTGAGACCAGAAAAGTTGAAAGAGAGTCAAGAAGATCCATTTGGCGATAAAGTATTGGAAGCCGTTTTAGAACCAAATAGTCAAGCAATGGACGTCCTCTTAAATCATCCAGGGCATGATCTCTTTTGGATTGAAAAAATTCGAAAGCACTATTCAAAACACAAAGTAGAATACGACAAGATTGAAACAGCAGTCGTGCTTGCAGAAAAGGGGTATTACGAGGCGTTGGAAGAAGTGAATCCATCATCATTGGAAGTCAACTTGCCTAACTTTAACCATTTGAAAAAAGAGTTTCTGGAAACTACCTCTGCATTAAAAGTTTTATTGGATGTAGTTTCTTTGAAAAATCTAGAAGATCTACTGAAAATTGCTCCGTCTAAAGAATCAGAAAAACAGTTAAATTTAACCGCTTTGAATCAGGTAAAAGAAGCATGGGAGGATTCTTCCAAACAAATCAGCGAACATTGTCCGTTGATCATACACTATACCCTTCCAATCATGCGGTTACTGAAATCAAACCCAAACCAAGAGAATCAAAAAGAGTGTTTGGAAGCTTGCATGGATCTAATACAAATTCAACTAAAGATTTACGCTTTACTTGAAAATAGTGCTTTATTTTTGAACTTAAAAAAAACGCTAAGTAAATTTTTCCCTTTGACGAAAGATCTATCGGAATTCTCCTTTACGAAAAAAAGTAATCTTAATGTGGGCATTTTACATCAAGATATGGCAGAATTCATCCGTATAGTATTAAAACCAGATGGCGGCACAGTGTCCATACTTCAGAAAGACTTATCCCAAAGTTTATCTGCATAATAGAGCAGTTAGCTAATGCAGATAAACAACCGTTATTATGCCGATAAAAATACTGAGTTGCCTTGTCCTGTAATTGCAGGAATTGCCCATTATCAGTTTGCAACCATTCATCCTTATTATGATGGTAATGGCAGAACAGCCAGGTTACTTACCACATTGATTCTACATTTAGGAGGATATGACTTAAAAGGACTGTATTCTTTGGAAGAATATTATGCCCGCAATTTAGGTGCTTATTATGAAGCGATTAGTATTGGAGAGTCTCACAATTACTACATGGGTCGCGCTGCTGCAGACATCACAAAGTGGGTGGAGTATTTTGTGGAAGGAATGATGGTTTCCTTTGAAAATGTATTGAAACGGATGGAGGAGGCTAAAGATCAAAGCGCTCTTATTAGAAAACTTGATCCCAGGCAACGCAAAACACTTGAGCTATTCCAAGAATTTGAAACAATTACTAGTCGCCAAATCGGCGAATTATTTGGATTTAAACAGCGCACAAGTGCAGCACTCTGCGCAAATTGGGTGGAAAGCGGCTTTTTAACGATCGTTGATCCATCAAATAAAGGGCGAAAATACAAGTTGTCAGCTGAGTACCTGAAACTAATCAAAGGGTAGTGCGAGCCTACAGTTTCTTATATAATTTCAACGTGATTTACGGTGGATTCGAATTGAATACGAAGTCGAGGATTTGCCTTTGCGCCATATCTTAAAATTGTAGAAGAGTAGATGATATATAGCGCCCCATCTGTCCCATAAGTTCAAAAACAAAAGATCTTTGATTTTCTATTACACTAAATATAAGAGCCAAAAAGGGAATGGATAATTTACGTCATCATGAGGACGTACATGTCCATTTTCTCCGCCCATCATGCACTCATCACAAGCAAGGGAACCTTCAACTTCCTTACCAAGGTTAAACGGTGTAGCAATAACATCAAAAGCTGCATTTGCAATCCAGCCAAATGGAACTAATGCATCCAATGCACCGCGAGCAATCTGCGCAATGCCCGTTCCAATAGCTTCGTCGTACCAATGTCCAATAATAGCACCTGAACTTGCTTTACGGTCACCAATTGCTAGCGTTACGCCAATGATGCCTGCTCCTATACTCATTCTCACGCAGCCAGAAACGAACGACACCCTAGCTCTAGGAATGTATCCCAAAACGTTCAACACAGCATTATTTATACGCAATGTTGTAATTACAGCATTCCTCAGAGGGCGAGGAATGAAAAGATTGTCATGATATTTCGTATTAAAGGTTTCTCGATTAACAGAGCGAATTCCATAAGTATTAAACATTGTTATCCTTTTATTTATATTAATGTAAATTATTTAAAAATATATATATCAAATAATCATTATAAGTCAAGGGAAAAATTGATGGATATTAATGAAAAGCTTATTTGAAAAACCAACCCTAAAAGGTTATTTTTTATGGGGCATTAGCACGTATTGAGGGAGAGGCAAGCCGAAGGCCCTCTCCAGAGATACGGAACTCAACTGAAGCGAGCTTGCGAGCGAAGGCGAGAGCCGTTTAACTGTTCAACTTTGGGTGGTGAACATTTACTCTTTATGATCTAGATCCTCTAGCTGGAACATGGAGCGATAACGATAAGAAAGCCTTTCATGAGAAGATATAATCTTTTGAAACCATTGACAAAGAACTTTGGTCATGAGACGTCGTACTCCTTCTTACACACACTTATGCCTCTTTTAAAGGTATGAGACTGTAATCTTAGAACACAGAACGTGACTCAAGATTTCGGCTATGCCAAAGCCTATATGCCTTAAGCTAAGCAACTCCGCATAAAAAGGGGATTATCATACTGCAGGAACTGAAAACAATGACAGACCATCCCAAGTATCGGAAGAGGAGGGATTCGAACCCCCGTTACCCTCGCAGGTAATTCTGTTTTCAAGACAGACGCATTCAGCCGCTCTGCCACTCTTCCAAAAGGATGGGATTCTACTCTTTTTTTAGGTTCAAGTCAAGCCGTTTTTCTATTATTATGAATATAATAAGAATTAGTTTGTTTTTCTCTTAAATATATAGAAAATTAAATAATTTATTTGTGATAATAAATGTAAGGGAAATTTAAAGGATAGTTCCAGCGAAGAATCGTTAGGAACGATCCGAAAAAGAGCCGTTCCCAGTGTGAATTTTCCGAGGAGATTTGGGAAGTTTCATCTCCGAAAATCATATGCTCTGGTGGATAGTGGGAAAATCGTCGAAGATCCTCGAAAAGGCACATCGGGAATGGCTCAAAAAAGAGGGAGAAAAAGACAATGTCTAATAGCCGAGGAAAAGGGCCGGCTCTTACAGTGTTAGATGCGGTAGAAACCCTCTCGAGTATTGTCGATATGGATACCGAATTCAATGAGGTTTCCACAATCACCGCTGAAGAGCTTGGTTTAGAAAGTGAGAAAGTTTCTGCAAGAAATGTGGAATGGGTGCGTGATCAAGATATAGACACTACTATTGATCAAGTGAAGTCCATATTTTCGGTGATTTTTGATTATGTGGAAGGCTTTTATAAAAAAGAATCTCAATATCTTCAAAATCAGAAAACGGTAGAAGAGATCAAAAATATCATGTTTTTGGTTGCGGAGGCCGCTAAAAAATTGGACTACTATACAGCGCTGCAAAAAAATGGGGAAAAGGGAACTATTACGGAACTTGAAGAATATAAAAGGATACAAGATTTCTATCGGAAAAAAATCGATCAGAGAATCGATGAAAGCGTTTTAGGTAAGTGGATTATGGGGGTTGCTGAAGCAACTCTTTTACAAGACGCCCTCGCAGATTGGAAAAAGCGAAAAGTTGTAGCCATCCAAAAAACCTATGTAGATTTAGAATCGATAAAAAGTGATCATGAGTATGAACTATTATTGATTCGGAAAAATGATGGGGCTCCCTTTTATAGTCCGCAGTTAATTCGCAATATCAAGCTTGTTTGTGATTTTGGGTTTTTAGAACAGGAAGTAGAACAGCTTGACATCCTGAAAAAAATCAAATTTTGGAGGGAGGAGGCTGTCTGCGACTCTGCTGCCGATATTTTACATTCGATATGGGATCCCATTCGCATTTTCTACCGCTTTGTGAATACAGGATCCGAAGATGTAGTTGTTTCTGCATTAAGCAAAACTGTCTTTGCTTTGATGATGGCATCGAATCCAAACAACCAACGAAGAAATCTTCCGGCTAAAAGTTGCTCCCAATATTTTTCAGACTTTCAGCTTTTTTTAAGAGAAGTTTTGTCTTCTAGGGAATTCCAGAGGATTTTGATCTATAGTTCCAAAGAGGATAACATTCTTGAGAAAACCGTATTAGAAATTGTAGAAGCGATTTGCTCCACATTATTTTTAAACCTCCATTCTTTGCAGAAATTTTCTCACCGGATTGATCAAATTCTACATAGAGCTTCTGTGCATGCTGAAAGTCGAAATATTAAACAAAAAAAAGAAGGGGTTTTGTCCAACCGTTTGCTCCACGATTATTCTGCTCTTTTATATGCTTTGAAATACCACGCGAACGGTCCATTAGAAAGGGATTTGGAACTGATCGGTTCTGACGATACCGTTGGATTTGACACTCTAAAACAGGAAAATCTTCCTAACTTTTGGTTTGATTTTTATGTTGGTGAAAGACAAATAAAACATCTTAGATTTCCATGTCCTATCCTGCAAGAAAGGGTAGATCATGCGGACGTATCGGAAGAGTTTAAAGGATTTCTCTTCCATTTATTGCGAAACGCACAAAAACAAAATATTATTATTTTTAATTTACAAGATCGCCTTTCTTGGAGAGAAATTGCTAGAAGCACATTGATGGAACGTCTTCAAAAAAGCTCTCTTTTCAGTGACATTTTGACCGTAGTTACTTTGGATATAGATTCCGATTTTTATCATCAATTAGGAGTGTATGCAAGTTTGAACAATGCAGATTCGTTTATGAATGAATTTTACAATTGCTTGAATGCACCAGAGGGTGCCTATTTCTTCCCCGAAAAGGTAAGAAATATTCTATTTCCCGAATTTATAAAATCTGCTTTGAAAGCAGTACATCAACTGTTTTTCTCCCAAAAAGGGGAATTGACGCATCAAGAAAGACTCCAGTTTATCTCTTTCTTTCATATTCTTCTTCAAAGGAAAATCATCGATCATTTTCAACCCAATTATTTTTCCTTTGCTTGCAAAGATGGAGTAGATAGCTCATCGATGTGTACTGCAAACTTTTTTATCTTTAATCGATTGTTTAATCAGGAAATTCTTTCGGAAGCAGCACAAGAATACTTGAATCTTTTATTGTATGGTGCTCCTTTACTTATTCGCGAAAGAGCCATGCTGCCTGAGAGATTCTATAGGACATTGAATGTTGTTGAGGGAATAGAAGCGCAAAAAAAACGTCTCGGCTTTACCAAATTTACCGAAGAGGCTAAAGAAATTCTTAAGCCTTTATTTGATCATCCTATTTTGCAATCTCATATCGATATCCCAAATTGAGGGATCATAGCTCTATTTAGAGGCATTCCAGCTGTGCCTTCTCGGATAATTTCAAAATTCCCTCGAGAAATTCACAACGGGAATGCCTCTTATAAAAACCCTTTGTACTCGAGGGCCTAAACAAGTCAAAAGTTCGTGCACAATCGTATTTCCAGCTTCTGCTACCGTCAAAGGAGATAAGACATTTCCAAATTCATCCTTTCCAAACAAAGTCGCAGAGTCTCCAAGTTCTGCCTCGGGAATGCCGGTAATATCTGCCATCACATGATCCATGCAAATGGTCCCCACAAGAGGGGCTTTTTTTCCCCTAATGAGGACTTCTAGCTGGTTGCTATAATTTCGGTGCAATCCATCAAAATAACCCATTGGTAAAACGGCAATTCTTGCAGAACTAGTGCTAATTCGATGGGATCTTTTATAGCCTACCGGTTCGTTTTCTTTGCAATGATTGATTCCAACAATCCTAGTCTTTAAAGTTAAGGCTGGTTGGAAAGGGAAATTGGGGATCATTCCCTTGGAGTTTGGAATTCCGTAGATCAAAAGACCAACTCGTACCATATTGCAAATGGGAATAGAAAAACGGATTGTGCCTGCAGAATTTGCGATGTGATGCCATTTCGCATAAATTCCTTTCGACTGTAAATGAAAAATGGTCGAACTAAAGAGATCGATTTGGTGTTGGGTAAATTCATCCTGAGAAGGGTCGTCTGCGCAAGAAAAATGACTCATGATCCCTTCCAATGCAAGATGTGGATGTTGCTGGATCATTTTCGCAAGTTCTAGCGCCTCTTCTGGGCGGCACCCAAATCGACCCATTCCTGTGTCGAGATGCAAATGAACCTTTGTAATGATATTTTGCCTTCTAGAAGCATCGCCGATGGCCGATATAAGCACTTGAGAGCTAACCCCGATTTCAAGTTGATGAGTAACCGCTTCCACTGCTTGATGGGGGAGAATATTGATGACAAAGACGTGTTGATGAGGACATTTTTCTTTAAGAGTAATTCCTTCACTTAAGGTGGCAACTCCCAATATATCAATCCCACAGGAGGCTAAAAAATCGGCCAAAATTTCATCATCGGTACCGTAGGCCAATGCTTTAAGCATCACCATGATTCTTATCTTTGGAGAAAGACGCTTTTTTAGGGTGAATATGTTCGCTTGAATGGCTTGGAGATCAATAAAATATTCAATATCAGAAGTTATTGTATGTGGGGTGATCTTCATGCTGGCGAAGAATAGCCAACAAAAGGGCCTGAGTCAAGTGGTAAATTTTAGGAGGCATCAAACTTTCGTATTTGTTCACGTATCGCAAAAATTCCAGAGATGCAAAGTGGAAAAAATTGCTTTGGTAGCCCAATACTTACACGTGCATACTTACAGGTTAACAATCACAAACTTTCCATATTTGTTACTAATCTTAATAAAAAAACAACAATATTTAAACATTATTTTAAAATATATTTTGTATAATATTATTATATTAAACATTGGTTTTTATAATGGATTATACAACATTAAATCCTTTTGCTTTTGGCCAGAGCCTGCCTGAGTATCAATATCTGTACGATGGTTTTTTGGAGCAAGGGCGGAATCAAGATTTTGTCCTCGAAATAGGCAATAATGATACCAAAAATGAACGAATCCCTATTTCCGAAAAAAAGGAAAAATCTTCAACCGATAGGGCAAAGAAATTAGCAAAGAAATTGGTTCCTGGCACATTCACTGTGGCAATCGGGACCTCGATGATCTTAACCTCCTCTCCGGGAGCCCTTACACAATTAACGGGAAGCGATGTTGTTGTTTCTGGATTAAAGGGAAATATTATAAAGACGATTCCCCATGCTAAAGCCATTTTGATTTCCATACCAGTTCTTACGGCAGTAACTGCTGTTACCTATTTTATAGATAAAACCGGAATTGCCCCTTCGATTTTTGGAGGAATTCTTGCAAAAGCTGTTGAGAAAACAATAAAAAATTTAACGAAAGGACAGCCTATCAAAGAAGCCCTAACCGACGATCTTCCCAAGTGCAATCAGGAAACATCTGTTAATACCATTGACGACGAGGAGGATGATCAAGAATGGAAAACCCCTTCGTGGGGCTTCAAGGCAGTGATCATAGGATCTGTTGGTGCAGCCACTCTTACAGGTTATGCAGTACCGCAAATTTTTAAAAAGCCTCCATCGATTGTTTCCGTATATCTTTCGAACACGTTGACTAAAACGATTGCAACAGGACTCCGTTCGCTACCTATTATTCCTGAAATCATCGGTGGTGCAGGCATCATTGGTTCCGGCATTGCCATTGATGTACTATTTCCTCAACTGCCCGTTAAAGCATTTCCTTTGATGGGTCTTTTCGGTTACCAATTAATTAGTGATACACTGCAGCAATACCTCATGGGAAAATTAGGTAAGCGCAATTGGGTTATGCTTGAATCCGGTAAAAAGAATGCTTCTGGAGATTTAGAGACTGGAGCTATAAATCCACAGAATAAATCGACCCCTTCTTTAGCAGCTAGAGTTTGTATAGTGGGTTTAGCCGGACTGGCCTTGATAAGTTCCGGTTTATTTGCCCCAAACCAAGATTCGACAACTAAATTTATTTTAACCGCAGCTTTGACCAGCAGTGTGTCAACCATGTTTACCAAAGCATTCATTGGTAAAGATAAGGGCAAGGACAAACTAAAAGAGGAAAATAAAAAAGAAATCGAAATTGCCGTGAAAGCCAAGCGTGAGGAAATGAAATCAAAAGATAGTGCCGAGACGGAAAAAGAGGTAAAAAAATTAGTTAAGCAAATGAAAAAAGAACAGAGTGAGAGAGAGGAGCATCAACTCGTAGCAAGCGCCAGGAATTCAACTTTAAGATGCATGTTTTATGCTGTCATTTATGGAATATCAAAAGGAGTTGATGCCAAAATGAAAAAAGAAAGTATCGCACCTATGGTTTCCAATTTTGGTATTAAAATGGTTACCTCGAAAGAAATCAAAGAATGGGCTGGGTACAATTTCAAGGCTTTAGGCAAAGGTCTTAAATCTATAAGCGCAAAACTGATGAATTGGGCGAAGAGTACTGCAAATGAAAAAGAAGAAGTTAGCTGGATGTAAATTTTTTTGTTAAAGTTTTTGGCTACTAAAAATTCAGGCCAAAATTTTCAAAATTCCCTCGAGAAATTCACAGCGAGAATGCCTCTTAAAGAAATTAAAGTCAGCGAACTTACTCATCCACATATGGGATATCCAGGAGTGGAAGTATCGATGATGGCTTATTTTGGAAAGACAAAGTTTAAAGTAGCGATCGATGTTGGCTTTGGTGATATTGTCGATCCTATTGAATATTCAATCCCACTTATAAGATCTTCTAAAGGTGGTCTTTTTGAAGAAAATGTTACGCTTCCTTGCTATCCAAAAGAATTCATTTTTGCTGAAAAGTTGGAGACAGTTATCCATCGTGGATCATTCAATAGTCGCATGAAGGACTTTCACGATCTTTACTCCATGAATTTTAGCGATAAGTGAACAAATGTAAGTTCGAAATATCTCAAAAAAAAATTCTTGGTATAAAAATCGATTAACATTTATAATTTTGCGTAAAAAATACGTAATTGTTCACGACGCAAAGACGTAAAGTAGTTTTTTTCAACTTTGTGTCCTTTCGTTGAATTTTAGTGAAACATGAACAAATACAAAAATGCTATGCTACCTATATTTAAAGAAAAGTCGTCTAAAAACGGAAAACAGGCTAATTCTTCTTCCCCATTTGCTATTAGCGGGAACAAGTTTTTATTCATCAGTTTGGGATGTCCTAGAAACTTGGTCGATTCCGAAGTAATGCTAGGAATTCTTTTAAAATCGGGCTACGAACCTGTTCAACAACTTCCAGATGCCGATTATATTGTGATTAATACCTGTGGATTTCTCAAAGAATCGAGGAACGAATCTCTTGGTACGATCCAAGAAGCCTTTTCCGAGAAAAAAAAGGGCGCAAAAGTGATCGTTACTGGATGCATGGTGCAATCGCATAGCGAAGAAATCAAGAACGCCTTTCCTCATGTCGATTATTTGCTAGGTTCTGGGGATGTGGAAGGAATCTTAAAAGCTGTGCAATCCACAGAACAAGGTGAAATCGTAACTTCTGCTAAAAGTTATCTTGAAGCGGGGGAGGTGCCCCGCCTTTTATCTACTCCTAAGCATTTTGCCTATTTAAAAATTGCAGAAGGGTGCCGCAAAAGATGTTCGTACTGCATTATTCCCAACATCAAAGGGCCTCTAAAAAGCAAATCGATCGAACAAATTCTCAAGGAGTTTAGAACTCTTCGGAAAAATGGGGTCGAAGAGATTATTTTGATTGCACAAGACCTGGGAGACTGGGGAAAAGATCTTGGGCACAAGAAAACAGAAGGCCTGCTTCTTCTTTTAAAAGAATTGCTACAAGAAAAGGGGAATTTTTGGATTCGACTTTTATATTTGTATCCCGATGAAATCACTGATGAGCTTATTCAATTAATCCAATCTGATTCTAGGATTTGCCCTTATTTGGATATGCCAATCCAACATATCAATGATACAATTTTAAAATCGATGCGTCGTGCTACCAACAAACAACAAATCCTTTCCATTATCCAAAAATTGCGTAAAGCAATTCCTTATATCACCATCCGAACTAGCTTAATTGTTGGCTTCCCTGGCGAAACAGAGGAGCAGTTCCAAGAACTTGTTAAATTCGTAAAAGAGGCGCATCTTGATCAAGTGGGTATTTTTAAATATTCTCGTGAACCGGATAGCCACGCCGATACTCTTCCTGATCATCTGCCTGAAGAAATCAAAGAAAAGAGATACCATGCGCTCATGCAGATCCAAGAAAAAATGGTTCAGAAAACACATAAAAAACACGTGGGAAGGCGTCTTGAGGCTTTTATAGAGGGTTATCATCCCGAGTCGAACCTTTTAATGAGAGGCAGGCATCAGGGGCAATGCCCTGACATTGATGGGCAAATCATCATCAATGATGGACGAGGTGTCACCGAATTTGGAAAACGTTATCAAGTAGAGATTACTGATACTGCAGGCTATGATCTGGTTGGAAAAGTAGTACTTAAAATAGAAAAAAAATTACCTATCCTATAGATTATAGCTTATTGAGGGTTAAATCATGCAAATAATTCTTAGACATACTTATTCCTACTACGAAAATTATTTTTCTCATCCAAACATTTTTTCTGAAAATTATCATCGAATCGTATCTACCTTTTACGAAGTTACTTCGATGGTTTCGTCCGGCTATCGAAAACATTTTGGAAATGTACAGACCTTTGATTATTGCGGTGCGAACCCTGAACAACTATCCGATTCAGATTGTAATCGTCCAGCAATTATTCTTTTGCATGGATCGCAGCATAACCAATCGGGATGGATGCCCCTCCTTAAAAAATTCCAAGAAAGAAAAATTGGACCTGTTTATACCTTAAATTACACCCAAGACAAAAGACAAGAACAGCTCCGTGCTACCCTAGAAACAGTAAAAGGGCAATACCGAAAACATGGAAAAAATCCTAACGTAATTCTCATTGGACATTCTTTAGGAGGAATTGTAGCTGCAGAATATTTTTTTGGAGAGAATCACGTTTCGGACGTTACTGTCCAAAAAGTTATCACCATTGGTTCTCGCTTAAAGATTACAGAAAATGCTCCTTTTCCAGCGATGTTTTCAGATATTGTTCCCATCGTGAACCAAGTTTATGAAAACATTTTAAAATCTGTAGAGAAAGAAAAACTATTTACCATCTCAGCAAAAAGAGATTGGCTAGTTCCAATGGCTGCTTCACAGGTGTATCAAAATGGTGCATCCGTTCTTCCAGAATCGCAAAGATTTGTCGTTGATGATTGCAGTCATCTAAGTGTTCTGTATTCCCCAGAAACAGAAGAAAAGATTCTCCAATTAGTATAGGTGTAATCCAACGGAAAAGGGAGTTCAAAGTAACGGTCTCTTTGTTCTAAAAAAATCGTCACCTGCAGCAAGCTGGGGGGAATTAACCCAAGAGATTAAGCACCGCTATGAGCTGGTCCCTGCTGAGGCTGGTCAAGCTTGCTTGGACGTGGAGGAGGTGGCGGCACTACTAATGGTTTTTTATGCAAATCTTCTTCGGATTTTAGCCGGTCCCGCTTTTCTGAAATTTCCCAAGAACCCTCCACAATCTTTTTCACATCGGTATTATCCAGAGTTTCAAATTCCATCAGCATTCTTGTCATTAGTTCAATCTGATCACGGTTTTCTACGACGATGCTTAAAGCTGTTTTATGGGCTTCATCCAGAATTCTTTTTACTTCGATGTCAATATCTTGAGCGGTTGCTTCAGAATATTTCTTTTCATGGTAAGAGCCCAATCCTAAGTATTGACCTGCTTCTGAGCGTTCATCATAGGAGACAGTCCCAAGCTTTTCGCTCATTCCCCATTCGCAAACCATGCTTCTGGCAATATTGGTCGCTTGCTCAATATCTTGTTGAGCTCCGCTAGAAATATCCCCTAAGAATATTTCTTCCGCACAACGTCCACCCATCAACACTGCTAAGCGGTCAATGAGCTCTTTTTTCCAGTAGCTTACCTTGTTTTTCTCAGGTAAAAACATGGTTACTCCAAGAGCCATTCCCCTTGGAATGATGGAGACACGGTCTATGGGATCGCTATGCTCTACACACAAACTCACCACTGTATGTCCAGATTCATGATAGGCAGTAGTTAACTTCTCATTCTCATCTAACTCTAAGCTTCTTCGCTCTTTTCCATAGAGAACTTTGTCTCTAGCTTCCATGATTTCTTTTTGAGTTACTGCAGAACGCCCCTTTCTTGCTGCAAGAAGGGCCGCCTCATTTAACATATTCGCAAGATCGGCTCCTGAGCATCCAGCTGTTCCTTTGGCAAGGTCCATGAGGTTGACATTTGCATCCATCTTAATTTTACGAGCATGCACCTTTAAGATTTCGTATCTGCCTCGAATATCAGGCAGGTTGATCACAATCCGACGATCAAAACGACCAGGACGAAGTAACGCCTTATCCAAAACATCGGGTCTATTGGTCGCTGCAATGAGAATAACACCTTCATTGGAAACAAAGCCGTCCATTTCCACGAGCAGCTGGTTTAATGTTTGCTCTCGCTCATCATGACCGCCGCCAATTCCTGCACCTCGGTGTCTTCCTACGGCATCGATTTCATCAATGAAAATAATACAAGGAGCATGTTTTTTCGCCTGATCAAATAGGTCTCGGATACGGCTTGCACCCACACCTACAAACATTTCCACAAAATCGGATCCAGAAATCGAAAA
>Ga0206882_1062_pt1 | contig 21982 bp, 18 predicted proteins | sample Alteio_BWOrgCont_4_FD_152908 | JGI IMG/M metagenome (GOLD analysis project Ga0206882, IMG submission 152908) | Enriched cells from forest soil in Barre Woods Harvard Forest LTER site, Petersham, Massachusetts, United States -... | ecosystem: Environmental > Terrestrial > Soil > Temperate forest > O...
AATATTTTTTCGATCCCCAAGCCTAATGATGTCTACAACCAGCGTATTGTCAAAAATATCATATATAACACGGTAATCACCAATCCTTATGCGATAACCGTTTCTGCCTTTTAGTTTTATGTATCCGTTGGGCCTGGGATTTTTAGCGAGGGCAACTATGGCCGATTTGATATTGGAGTAAAACGGCTCATTGATTTTCTCTAATTCTTTAAGCGCAATTTTGCTAAAGTTTAATGTATAAACCATTAGCCGTTTTTATTTACGGTTAGATTCAATCAGCCTAAAAGCTTCATCCATTGGTATGCGTTCTCCCGTATCGTTTTTCTTAGCTTCATCATAAAGACGAATATCTTCCAATTCGTCCAGTTCTTCCATCAATGTGTCAAACTCATTTTGAGGAAGTATCACCATGTTTTTCCCTGCGGTGTCTGTAATGTATTGAGGATGTATTGTAAGCATAGTTTATTGAGTTTAGCTATTCGCTATATACATAACAAAAATAGCTATTAAGAATTGAAAACCAAAATTTCCATTTTAGGGGGTTAGGGAGCTAACCATCCTACTCACAAACATCGTATCCGCCCGCCGCTCATACCCCTTTAAAACTTGCTGCGCTTCCACCTTCAACCCCAATTCTTTCACCAAATAATCCACCACCCCCTCATTCTCCGCTTTAAAAGCCGAGCAGGTTATATAAATTAACGGCTTGCCGGGCTTTAAATATTTAACCACATTAGTGGCAATGGTTTTTTGCAGCTTTTGGAAGAACTCAATTTTATGCTCGTCAAACTGGGCTATCATTTCGGGGGTGCGGCCCCAGGTGCCGCTGCCGCTGCATGGGGCATCCAGGATGATACCGTCAAAGGCATAATTGTGCAGGGTTTGATCGATGTTTTGGGTAAGGTCAAGTACCTTTTTCTGATATTTACGCAGGCCTGCCTGCTGGAAGCGTTCGTCTAAATTGGCTAAGATAGATTCACGGATATCTGATACCACCAGCTTTATATCGGGTTCTTCCTCATGCAGCAAAAGCGATTTTCCGCCCGATGCCGCGCAGGCATCCCACCAGCTATCCCATTTTTGCGGTTTGAAGAATTGGGCGGTTTGCTGCGAGGAATAGTCCTGCACCTCGAACCAGTGTTGAGTGGGGAATATGTTTTCTAACCGCGTCCCATTCGGCAGGCTAAAACAACCGTTGCCCTCATCTTTAAAAACTATTTCGGCTTTATTTAGTTCGCCCTTTACCAAATGGTCATACCCGTTATGCACATGGATAAACAGGTCGGGTTGGGTGAAAAATGATTCTAAAAAAGCTATTTTGTCAATACCTACCGAAACGTGTGCTATCCACGGGAAAACATCATTCAGATTAAAAGCAGGGTAAGCTGTTTTGATGATATTGATCTTCTCCTCCAAAGTAAAACCGATGCAGGCAGCCCATTCCGGTTTAAAATGCTGTAGAAAAGAGTTAAGCTGGGTATTGCATAAAAACTCGGCGATAAAAAGGCGTTCATCGGCAGGCAAATCAGGCAACACTTTGCCTAAACGAAAATAATTATAAACCAACCTATTAGCAATTCGCCTGTCGGTTGAACCCATTTGCTTGTTTTGGCGATAAAAGCCCGGCAAAAACTTGCCTAAAGGCGTTTCGGCAGGATATTCATCCAAAATACGCTGAAACGTTTTAAGCTGGTTGATGGCCTTCATTGTACCGGTTTTAACTCAAAATTAGTGTATTGGTATAAAGTTACATGCGTATTTACCCAGCCCAAACCCGGCTTATTGGCAAATTGAAAGGTATTATGCAGGCCTGTAAAGTTATTTTTATCCGGGTTTTTTATATCCCCGCCATTCGCGCCCAATAAGCCGCCAAAATACAGGCCTTCATCAAATCCCTTTATCGCATATTCGGTAGCTTCAACGTGATAAGCTTTGCGATAGTTACTTAAAAAGGCTATTACCGCCGGGGATTTATAATTTATTCGGTCGGAAATGGTAATATGGGTATTTAGCCGTTCTAACAGGTCGGCTTTTAAAAAAGTAAACTTTTCCCAGCTTGGGTGCCCGAATAATATGATATCATGTGTTTGGGACAAAGAATCCAGCGTATTTAAGGTCACCGTCAAAAACGCCTGGTTGGTTGAGGGTATCACAAAAACATTTTGCCCGGTTGATGAAAGTTGCGGAATGATGGCCGTCAGGTTGCCGCGTACTACGGTTAACTGGTTTACGATGATATGTTTTTGACTAAGGCTGTCAATGGCTTTTTTAAACGGGATAATATAATTGTTATCTTCAGTATAGCCTGATTTTAGTATGAATATTTTTTTGGGTTTCAGTTTATCGTTAATGTATTGGGCAGCAGCCCAGGCATGGGCATCTAATGGCGGGATGACCGTAATTAAGTTCTGATTTTTAAAGATCGATGGCTCGGATGGCGACAACGGGGAAATAATTGGTTTCCGCGGAGCGGTCAATACCATAGTAAAGGCCTTGATATCATCCGGGAACACAGGGCCCACGATCAGGTCACTTGCCTTAACCTGCGCATTGAAAGCTAAAGCCCGGGCTTGTGCGGGAACATCCCGTGAATCAAATAGCTGTAATTTATAATTATAACCCTGCGCGGTAAGCGAGTCGAGCGCCAGTTTAAAACCCTGGTAATAATCAAGCGCCAGGTCGGCCTGTTTGAGGGTTATATCGGTATAACTGTTTGCCGGGTTAAGATGATCCAGTCCAAAAGGTAATATTAACGAAATAATGGATGCAGGTTGTGGGGGCTTTACAACCGGCTTTTCAACCGGTTTTGCCCGCACTACAGGTTTTTCTTGGGGCGGGTTTACAGGCGGCGCTACAGGCCGTATTTTGGGCGAACAGGCCCATGCAAATAACGCCACGCATATAACTATTAACCACTTACTCCCACTCAATGGTGGCCGGCGGTTTCGAACTGATATCATATACTACCCGGTTAATACCTTTTACATTGTTAATGATCTCGTTGGAGATTTTAGCCAGCAGATCATAAGGTAAATGGCACCAATCAGCGGTCATTCCATCTAACGATTCGACGGCGCGCAGACAAATTACGTTTTCATACGTGCGCTCATCGCCCATAACCCCTACCGACTGTACCGGCAAAAATATTGAACCGGCCTGCCATACTTTATCATAAACACCTGCCGACCGCAAATTGTTGATATAAATCGCATCGGCTTCCTGTAAAATTGCCACTTTTTGCGGCGTAACCTCGCCTAATATCCTGATAGCCAATCCGGGACCGGGGAAAGGATGGCGGCCTAAAATATTCTGATCAATGCCCAAAGCCTTGCCAACCCGGCGCACTTCGTCCTTAAACAAGGTATTTAACGGCTCGACTACTTTCAGTTTCATAAAATCGGGCAGCCCGCCAACGTTATGGTGTGATTTAATGGTAGCCGATGGCCCTTTTACGGATACCGATTCGATAACATCAGGGTAGATGGTTCCCTGGCCCAGCCATTTCACATTTTGTACTTCGTGCGCGGCATCATCAAATACTTCAATAAATACGCGGCCAATGGCTTTACGCTTTTTCTCCGGGTCGGTCAAACCGGCCAGCGCATCATAAAAACGTTGCTTGGCATCAATTCCTTTTATATTGAGGCCCATGTGCTGGTATGAATCAAGCACCGACTGGTACTCGTCCTTGCGCAGCAAGCCGTTATCAACAAATATGCAATGCAGGTTTTTGCCGATGGCATGATGCAGCAACACAGCCGCTACAGATGAATCCACGCCGCCTGATAAGCCTAATACTACTTTATCATCGCCCAGCTTTTCTTTTAGCGCGGCGATGGTGGTTTCTACAAACGAATCGGGTGTCCAGTCCTGTTTACAGCCGCAAATATCCACCAAAAAGTTTTGCAGTAATTGCTTGCCGTCAATGCTATGGGTAACCTCGGGATGGAATTGGATGCAATAGGTTTGCGAATTGGTAACCTGGTATGCGGCCACCTTAACGGTATCAGTACTGGCGATGATCTCGAAGTTATCGGCTATGCTGTTAATGGTATCGGCATGTGACATCCATACCTGTGATCCTACCGGGATCAGCTTAAACAGCGGGTTTTTAGTATCAATATATTGCAAATTGGCCCGGCCATATTCGCGGGTATTTGATGCCAATACCTCGCCACCGTGAAAATGTGCTATATATTGCGCGCCATAACAAACGCCCAAAATGGGCAGCGTCCCGTGGAATTTTACAAAATCAAAATGCGGGGCGTCTTCCTGCCGAACCGAATACGGACTGCCCGAAAGGATGATACCTTTTACACTGCTATCAACATCAGGAACTTTATTGAATGGGTGGATCTCGCAGTAAATATTGAGCTCCCGGACACGGCGCGCAATCAATTGCGTAAACTGCGAGCCAAAGTCAAGAATGAGGATTTTTTCTTGCATGGGCAAAGATAGGTTTTAGATTTGAGAAATGAGATTTGAGATTTGAGAAATTTCGGATTTCGGATGTTCGATTTCGGAATTATTAATAGTTGTATATTTATATCAAACTTTAAATCTGATGAAAAATTCCCTTACTCTGCTGTTTGTTCTTCTTGGTTCAATTGTGTATGGTCAAAACAAAGTATACGATTATGCCTATATGAATAAGAATGGGATTTGCGTATACTCTATTGTAGATAAAAAGGAATATCCAATTATTAAAATGGGATTAAATCCGTGTATCTCACCTGATGGAAAAAAAGTGGCTTATACAGCATACAATAAAAAAAATGAGCGATTTATTGCTGTAATGGATATAGACACCAAAAAGAGCATTATTCTTAATACAAAAAGTAATAATTGTTACGGGCCGGTATGGTCGCCTGATGGGAAATTTATCGCATACAACGTTTTTGATGATAAAAGAAAGGACTGGTCAGTTGCAATTATTGATACGAATAAAATCTCTGCGAAAGTTACAACCCTGCCGTTTGGGAAATGCTACATGCCTACCTGGTCATATGATAGCAAAAACGTTGTAGTACAAAACATGAAAAATGTTTTTATTATGGATATATCAGGTAAAATTATTAGCACTGTTAGTATCAAAGATATTGATAATGGAATTGCAGAATTAACGAAGGATGTGGGGCCATCCAGTTCTGACAGATTTATATTCACAAATTATAATAAAAATATAGTTTTCACTTCTGAAGTTAATGAACCTGATGGAGACGATGGGCCCCCAACTTCAGTTTTTATTTATGACATTATACATAAATCAACTTTAAGACTTTCGCCAAAAGGATATTTTGCACAACATATAGTTATTAAAGGGGACAAAATTTTAATTACTGCTGCAAAAATTAAATCCAGCACAGCAGGTATATATACAGTTGATATGGATGGTAAGAATTTTAAAATGTTGCTTCCCAACTGTTCAGAAATATCAGCGAAGAATTAAATTCACCAACTAAAAATAGATTCCCACTCATCTCATAATAAATTTCAGGAATTTTCGTAAATTCGAGTAAATATCAGGAACAAGTTGCCATATGGAACCGAATCAAAAAATCAGGAAAATGGCTAAAGTTGTTAACCATGTAAAAATGGAAGATGAAGATGCTTTGGACGTTTTATTTTGGCTGCAACAATCACCCTCCGAACGCATACATGAAGTAACCCGTTTACGCATGAATTATTATACAGGGTTAAATGGGTTTTATCCGACTAAAATTGAGAAGGTAGTCACAAGCCGGAAACTATGATGTTTGAGCCAGACTTTATTGATTTCATAGAACTGTTGAATAAACACAGTGTTAAATATATGATTGTTGGCGCACACGCTTTAGCTTTTCACGGGAGGCCGAGGCATACCGGCGATTTAGATATTTGGATTAAGCCAACAGAAGCCAACGCCGATAAAATGGTTGCTGTTATTGAAGATTTTGGCTTCGCATCGTTAAACCTACAAAAAGAGGATTTTCTTAAAGATAACTATGTTACCCAATTGGGCTATCCGCCATTACGTATTGATATTCTAAACTCTATATCCGGGGTTAATTTTGATGAAGGTTACGAGCGAAAAATAAATGGTGAAGTTGATGGCTTGCAAATCCCATTTATCAACGTACAGGATTTTATCGCTAATAAACAGGCTACGGGCCGCCCGAAAGATTTGGGTGATATTAAGGCTTTGGAAAAAAAGAAATAATTTGCACTATGCTCATCACAATCCGCTTCGCCCAACTAACAGGTACCTCCAACTATTTCACCGAAAAGTTAAGCCCCATATTGATACTTGCCCTTACGTTTTGGGCCATCGACCCGGCGGCTTTGTTATAAATATTGATAAAGCCGCCTTGCCCGTCTTCTTCAATAAATAATTTAATCTTGTTTGTCAGCGGGAATTTTACGCCGATGCCCAGCGCCAAACCAACATCAACGTTATTATAGGATGTTACACCCGGTGTTGTTGAAGCTAAAGCATTGCCGTTCAATAAAAAGCCAACATATGGCCCAAAATGCATATACCAGTTTCTTTGTTGTCCAAAATGCCAACCGGCCATAACGGGGACAGTCAAATAATTTAACCGCACATTGCCATAATTAAAGTTATAAGTGGGAGGAGGCGACGCAATGTTTAAAAACAAGACCTCAGGCGTAGGATAGTAATTGGGGCCGTATCCTTTCTGGTCGTAAATTAATTTGGTTTTGATGCTCCACCTGTCCGAAAAATACATATCCGCAAAAACACCTATATTATACCCGTTTATGGCCTTGCTGCTGAATGTGGATGATTGGCCCACCGTTGCATAGGATTCGTTATAGCCTGCATTAAAGCCCAATTCAATATTGTTGTTGGATTGCGCACGCGTAATGCCAAAAGAAAAAAGCGCGATAATCAATATGGTTGAGAAAGTTTTCATGTCGTGTATTAAGACTAAAATTATGTATAATTAATCAATTTTAAATTTTCCTACCAATGCAGATCACCACCCGGCTTGCCAAATTTGAAGATATCCCATGGCTAAACCAGCTGATCGCATTGTCTGTACGTGGTTTAAGCAAAGAATGCTACACCCCGGCACAAATAGAAAGCGCCCTCAAATACATTTTTGGTGTGGATACGCAATTGGTGATTGATTGCACCTACTATATTGCCGAAATAGACGGTATTATGGTGGGTTGTGGTGGCTGGAGCAAACGCAATACCCTTTACGGCGGCGACCAGCATAAAGATATTGAAGACCCGCTGCTCGACCCTGCGAAAGATGCTGCCCGGATACGCGCGTTTTTTGTACATCCGGATCATGCCAGAAAAGGAATAGGCAAACATATCATCAATGTATGCGAAGCTGCCGCGCAAGCTAATGGTTTTACCAGTTTTGAGTTGGGCGCTACATTGCCCGGTGTGCCGTTATATAAGGCGATGGGCTATTTGGAAGGTGACCGTGTAGATGCTCTACTACCCGATGGCGAAGTATTAGGCATAGTGAAGATGAAAAAGGTGCTTGCCCTTTAAAAACTCAACATTTTCTCTGTGAACTTCGTGCCTTACCTTTGAGAACTCTGTGGTTAATTAGTCCGCTTGGCTATTTAACCACGAAGTTCACAGAGATTTACACAAAGAAACACAAAGCCTGTATATACTCAAAGGGATTTTCTTAATTTCGCAGCCACAGCGATAAAATAGCAGATGGATTACCAGTTTAAAGATATTGAACAAAAATGGCAGCAGTTTTGGGCCGATAACCAAACGTTTAAAGCCGAAGATAAAAGTGCCAAACCCAAGTATTATGTAATGGATATGTTCCCGTACCCGTCGGGTGCAGGGCTGCATGTGGGCCATCCACTGGGTTATATCGCTTCGGATATTTTTGCCCGCTATAAACGTTTAAAAGGTTTCAATGTGCTGCACCCAATGGGTTACGACTCATTCGGCCTGCCTGCCGAGCAATATGCTATCCAAACCGGCCAGCACCCTGCTGTTACTACCGAAGCCAATATTGCTACCTACCGCCGTCAGTTAGACCAAATAGGTTTCTCGTTCGACTGGAGCCGCGAAGTGCGCACCAGTTCGCCCGATTTTTATAAATGGACGCAGTGGATATTTATGCAGTTGTTCAACTCCTGGTATAATAAGGACGCGGACAAAGCGGAAAGCATTGAAAAACTGGTTGCACGTTTTGAAAAGCACGGTTCAGCCGGAATAAATGCGGTATGTGACGAGGAAGCAGCAACCTTTACTGCCAATGAATGGAAAGCATTAAGCCATAACGAACAACAAGCCGAACTGTTAAAATACCGCCTCACCTACCTGCGCGAAAGTACCGTAAACTGGTGCCCTGCATTAGGTACCGTATTAGCCAACGACGAAGTAAAAGACGGCTTTAGCGAACGCGGCGGCTACCCCGTTGAGCAAAAGAAAATGATGCAATGGAGCATGCGCATCACCGCCTATGCTGAACGCCTGTTGCAAGGCTTAGACACCATAGACTGGCCGGAACCGCTGAAAGAAATGCAAAGGAACTGGATTGGGAAGAGTGTAGGGGCGACAGTGAAATTCCCTATTGAGGGCCAAGAGTCAAGAGCCAAGAGTCAAGATTTTATTGAAGTGTTTACTACGAGGGTAGATACTATATTCGGTGTGACATCCTTAGTACTGGCACCGGAACATGAATTAGTCGCCGAATTGACCACTCCGGAACAAAAATCTGCCATCGAAGCCTATATCGAGCAAACCAAAAAGAAATCGGAACTTGACCGTATGGCAGATGCCAAAACGGTGTCAGGCGCGTTTACGGGAAGCTACGTGCTTAATCCGCTGAATAACGAGAGAGTGCCTATCTGGATAGCCGATTATGTATTAGCAGGCTACGGAACCGGCGCGGTAATGGGCGTACCATCCGGCGACCAGCGCGATTACCTGTTTGCGAAACATTTTAATCTTCCCATACCGCGAATAATCGACATACAAAATATTGAAACAGAGGCCGACCCGACCAAGGAGGGCAAATACATTAACTCTGATTTTATAAATGGCTTAAACTACAAGGAAGCCACCGCCGCTGTAATTGCCAAACTTGAAGCCATAGGCGCAGGCAAGGCAAAGGTAAACTTCCGCATGCGCGATGCGATATTTGGTCGCCAGCGCTATTGGGGCGAACCCGTGCCGGTTTATTTTAAGGACGGATTGCCTTATTTGATAAGTGAACAGGATTTGCCGTTGTTATTGCCCGAAGTAGATAAATACCTGCCAACGGAAAGCGGCGAGCCGCCGTTGGGGAGGGCTGAGGGTTGGGTGTATAGACCGTCTGTAGCCCCCTCTAAATCTCCCCCGGTAGGGGAGACTTTCCAGCCGCACCAGGCCGCTGCTGTGGAGGGGGAAGGGGACACGTCACGAGCCCCCTCTAAATCTCCCCCGGAGGGGGAGACTTTGGCTGCGCACCAGGCCGGCCATTACCGGGAAACTGCTGATCGCGTTCATTATGATGAATTGAAAGAATATAGCAGGGAAAACCGTAAAAATCCTACGGAGGCGGAAAATATATTGTGGCAGTTATTAAGAAATAATCAAACAGGTTATAAAATAAGACGGCAACATGCCATTGGTGTTTATATCGCTGATTTTGTTTCGCTGCAAAAAGGTTTGGTAATTGAATTGGACGGACATCATCATAAATTGAACAAAGAAGCCGATGATGCGAGAACCGGCGTTTTGAACTATTTTGGGTTTACAGTTATCAGGTTTGACAATGATGAGGTGTTGAAAAATCCCAACGCTGTATTTGAAAATATTAAGCAAAAGCTACATATATTACCAGATAGAGATACTTCAAAATTTTCAGATTCGGAGCTAATCGCCTCAAATAACGAAAATCAAAAAGCTTCCACAGAAGTGGCCCCAAGTGCAAGGCAAGTCTCCCCTACCGGGGGAGATTTAGAGGGGGCTGAGAACAATGTCAACAACGATAACCCCCAAGCCACCACAGAAGAGGCCTCAAGCGCGGCCAAAGTCTCCCCTACCGGGGGAGACTTAGAGGGGGCTGAAACGGAAGCCTACCAATACGAACTCTCCACCATGCCCGGCTGGGCCGGTTCCTCCTGGTACTGGTACCGCTATATGGATGCGCATAACGATAAGGAATTTGCATCCAAAGAAGCTATAGCATACTGGAAAGATGTAGATCTTTACATCGGCGGTAGCGAACATGCTACCGGCCACCTGCTGTACAGCCGTTTCTGGAATAAGTTTATGAAGGATATGGGTTTGGTGGTTGAGGAAGAGCCTTTTAAAAAGTTGATTAACCAGGGGATGATACAGGGAGTATCAAGCTTTTTATTCCGTTTAAATAAATATCAAATTGATTATAATGGTGTAAGCGCACTGCAAATATTAGGCGACATTTCAAGGAAATTAATTCCTGATTTTGAAAATAAGGAAATTAATATTGACGCAGTATTTTTTGATTATGATATTGTTAAAGCCTATAATCTTCAATATCACGTAACTGAAATATATGCGCCTATTGAGACGGTAGAAAATGGATTTTTAAATATTGAAAAATATAAGAAACATCCCACATATGGGGGGTATGAAAATTCTGTTTTCGTTGGAAATGATTTTGTCTTTATAGATAAGCAATATGGAGTGGGTAAATATAAAGTTAAGCAGGAAGTTGAGAAGATGTCAAAATCAAAACTCAATGTAGTTAATCCCGACGACCTGATTGAACGCTACGGTGCCGATACCCTCCGCATGTACGAAATGTTTTTAGGCCCACTGGAGCAAAGCAAACCCTGGAATACCAATGGCATTGAAGGCGTGTTTAAGTTCCTGCGTAAGTTTTGGCGGTTGTTCCATAACGAAGCCTGGGAATTTACCGTTAGCAATGCCGAGCCAACCAAAGCCGAATTAAAATCATTGCATAAAATTATCCGCAAAGTGGAAGAAGATATTGAGCGGTTCTCGTTCAATACTTCGGTTTCCAGCTTTATGATAGCGGTTAATGAACTGACAGATCTGAAATGCAATAACCGCGCTGTTTTGCAGGATTTGGTGATCGTGCTTTCCTCCTACGCGCCGCATATTTGCGAGGAATTATGGGTGTTGTTGGGTAATCAGGCGGGTACCTTATCGTATGTCCCCTATCCCAAGTTTAACCCGGCCTATTTGGTGGAGGATGAATTTGCCTACCCAATATCTATCAACGGGAAAACAAAAATGAATTTGAATATTTCATTAAGTCTTGAACCTGCGGAGATTGAAGCCTTTGTGCTGGCCGATGCCGATGTGCAAAAATATTTAGCCGGGGATAAACCTAAAAAAGTGATCGTGGTAAAAGGCCGAATAGTGAACATGGTTGTATAAAACTACTTAGTGTAATAATTACATCATGGTGACCGTTTGTATAAACAAAATAAGCCGTTACCTGTAACATTTCAAGTAATTTCGCCTCCAATTAAGAAAATTACTATAAATGAAACGAATACTTACATTAATCGCAATATTTTGTTCAATACTGTCTGCCAAAGCCCAGTTACCGGGTGTTGGCGGCGCGGCGGCCCCGGCTATTGTCGGCCGTATATCCGGTACCGTTATCGACTCGGTTACCAAGGAAACAATGCCTTACACTACCATCAGCCTTTTCAGGAGCACCGGCAAATCTCCGCTTAACGGGGTATTAACAGATGATAAAGGGGTTTTTAAAATTGATGGCGTAAAGCCAGGAAATTATAGAATTGAGGTTTCGTTTGTAGGCTATCCAACCAAAGTTATAAACAATGTAGTAACCACATTGTCTAAACCCGATAAAGCTATGGGCACGGTTGTGGTTGCCCCAAGTTCAAAGCGGTTACAGGAGGTAGAAGTTACCGGGGCGAAATCATTAATTGAAAACCATATTGATAAAATTGTTTACAATGCCGAAAAAGACCTGACCTCGGCTGGCGGAAATGCCACTGATGTGTTGCAAAAAGTACCGCTGGTAGCTGTAGACATTAACGGCAACGTATCTTTACGTGGTGATGGAAATGTGCGTGTATTAATAAACGGCAAACCATCAGGAGCTACATCATCGGATCTTGCAGATGTACTAAAATCCCTGCCTGCCGATCAGATCAAAAGCATTGAAGTGATCACTTCGCCATCGGCAAAATACGATGCGGAAGGTACAGCCGGTATATTAAATATCATTACCAAAACCAGCAATATATCGGGTTTCAGCGGCTCGGTAAGCGGCGGTGTGGGCACCCGTCAAAATAATGGCAACGCCAGCTTAAGCTATAATCAAAACAGGTTTAGCTTAACTGCCAATATAGGCGGCAACCTTACCTGGCCGCAAACCTCGCTCACTAATTTTTCGCAGGCATTTAACGCGGGTACAACAAATACCATCCAAAACAATGATGGAACGAGCGAAATTAAACGTCACGCTGATTTGGGTAACGTAACGGCGAGCTATGACATTAATAACTTTAATAATATCAGCTCAACTTTTAAACTCACCCAGGGCGGTTTTATAAGCGATCAGACCCAGGTAGATAATTTTACCGATTTTAATAATGCCGCGAATAATTTACTCTATTCCAATACTTCCAATTCGCACACAGCTATTGAAGCGTTTGACTGGAACATTGATTATACCCATAAATTCAAAAAAGAAGGCCACGAATTAAGTTTTTCAACCCAGTGGAGCCATAACTCGTCTGATGTTAATTATACTACCCTGTATACTTCAAGGTTTCCTGACCAGATAAGCGTAAATAATGCCGCTGGTAATGAATATACTTTGCAGGCAGATTATGTTAACCCCATCACTAAGGATTTTAAATTTGAGGCTGGTTTAAAATCAATTTTCCGTAGTATAAATAGCGGGGTTGCCAACTCAAACCCCGATCCATCAAACCCCGGCGCTTTTATTCCTAATGCTGCAACCTCGTTTTTATATAATTACGACCAGGATGTATACGCAGGCTATACTGAACTTACTTATAGCTTACCAAAGGGATATACATTAATGGGCGGCCTTCGGGTTGAAAATACAGCTATATCCGGCGACCCGGTTAATGCAACCCAAACCAACCTGCAGGTATTTACTCAAAACTATACCACCTTAGTTCCAAGCTTTACCATACAAAAGGCGCTTACACCATCGCAAACCATAAAGCTGAGTTACAGCAAGCGTATTTCGCGCCCCAGTTTAACTTACTTAAACCCGTTTCTTAACCAAAGCAATATACAAAGCCAAAGTGTGGGTAACCCAATGTTAGCGCCCGAAATTGCGCAAACAGTTGAGCTAAACTATAATGTTTTTGTAGGGACAGCTATCCTGAACGCGTCGACATTTTATAAGCATACCAACGGGTTAATTGAAAGCATTGCCAGCCCCATAACTACTACAATAAATGGTATCGCGCAATCTGGCACTTTAACCACTTACGCCAATATTGGTAACAGTAATTCAATGGGTGCCAGCTTTTTTGGTTCGGTTAACCCGATCAGTATAATGACTTTGCGCGGGCAAATTACCGCTTATACGTATAACCCTGATCCATCCGGCCAGTTTGTTACCGATCAGTCTGAAAACGGCACCTATATACAATATAACGCGTTTGGCAGTGCCTCGGTAACCACAAAAAGCGGCTTTATAAGCGAGCTTTTTGTGGTCCAAAACTCACCCCGCCGTACTATACAGGGTACTAACCCTTCATTTAGTTTGTTTGGGGCCGGTGTCAGGCAGCAATTATTTCACAAAAGAGGATCAATTGGTATCAATACCATGTCGCCGTTTGAAAAATACAAAGACTTTGATACGCATATTTCAAGTCCCGGTTTTGCAACAAACAGCACGGTGCAATTTCCGTTCCGTTCGGTTGGTGTAACTTTTAGTTATGCCTTTGGTAAGCTGAATTTTAATGCGGCTACCGATAAAAAAGCTATCAAGAATGATGACTTAAAACAAGGCGATTCAGGCAGCATGGGTGGTGCGCCTGATACAGGAAGCGGCGGCGGTTCGCAGAGGCCACCAAGTGGTAAATAGATTTAATTATAGTTAGTTTTATGTTTTATAGTGAAAGGCCTTGCAGCAATGCGGGGCTTTTTTATGAGCACTAATTGACACGAATTAAGGCGAATTTCACGAATTTATATCACGAGTAACTTAATGCTAATTATTCTTAACGATCATACATTTAAAAATTCGTGAAATTAGCCTTAATTCGTGCCATTCGTGTTAATTTCAATCCCTATCTGCTTCAATAATAACGAGGCGTTAAAGGTTTTACATTCGCCGTGTTTCATTTTATAGTCAAACAGCATTTCGCCGTTTTTCACCTGTATATCAAAGTAAAAATTGCGCACATAATCCGGGTATTGCTTTTCCAATTCGGCAATTTGCAGATCGTGGGTGGCTACCATACCCACAGCCTTTTTGCTGATCAACCGCTCGATGACCGCTTTTGACCCCAGGTATTTATCCACCGAGTTAGTCCCGCGCAGCATCTCGTCAATCAAAAAGAAAACTTTGGACTCATTTTCAACCGCCGCCAGCAGCATTTGCAGGCGGTCAAGCTCGGCTTTAAAGGTGGAGGTACTTTCGTTTAACGAGTCCTTTATCCGCATATAGCTTATCAGCGTAATGACGCTTAATTTCATGCTGTCAGCGCATACCGGTGCACCGCAAAGCGCTAATACGGCATTGATCCCCATAGTGCGCAAAAAGGTGCTTTTGCCGGCCATGTTCGACCCTGTTATAATATCAACTTTATAGGTATTGTCCAATTCGTAATCATTGGCAACCCTGTTTTTAACCGGGATAAGCGGGTGCGCGATATTTTTGGCGGTTAGGGTATATGCATCGCCATCAACAATTTCGGGGAAACACCATGCGGGGTAATTGATTTTGATCGATGCAAGACTTATCAATGTTTCATATTCCGCTATTACATCAAAAGCTATTTCAAGGCTTTCATGGTTATCCCTTTTCCATCTTTCTATGGCGATTACCTGCCGGATATCCCAAATGAAAAATATATTCATAATATACTTTACAACAAGATTTAAACGATAGTTTAGCTTATTGATGAGTTGGGAAAGTTGTTTTATTTTATCAGAAACCGCATGTTCTCCTGATTTTTTGATAAGGATAGATAATTGAATGTTATAGCCCGATTGCCAGTTTTCATTCTCAATTTCTTTAAATGCTTTGGCGTATAAACCCAATGATTCCCCAATTTTTCCGGCTATAAGGTCGGTCAGCTCAACTAATTTGGATTTGGACGATACCAAACGAATATTAAATAAGGCAATCAATCCAGTCGCATATCGTGCGGCGGGATAAAACACACATAATATAGCCAATCCCAACATTAAGTAGGGCGCTACTTTAGCATAAAAACTTAATAACTGCTCGTCTTTTATTTCAAGGGTGGTTTTTAAATAAGCAGCCAGGTTTTTTACCTGGTCACTGGGCTGCTTGCGAACGAATAGTAATACGGTTTGAAAATTCAGCTTCCAGTCACTCTTTTCAGCCAATTCTTTTATTGCCTCCTGTCTTGATAAAATAGTTTCTTTATTAGCTGCGACATTTAGCCACGCTGCCAATTTATAATTACCGGCAGATGTAGCCGAACGATTGACCAACTGAAATAAAGAGCCTTTGCCAAAAATATCAAGATCTGAGTTGTAATGGTGTTTATCGTTTAAAAAGATGCTCCCATCATAATAGATATTCGACCGTTGTAATATATTTTCAATCTCGTTCTCATTAACTTTTTTCAGGTCGTCGAAATACTTTTTTAAATCATCAAACTTGTTTTGTTTAGTAACCAGCCAGCCAAACCAACCAAAAGCCACAAAAAAGCAAAAAATGAATATTGATATTTCATCCTGTACAATTGATAAATACACCGAAAAAATAAGAAAGGCAAAAACTATCAGTCTTTGCAAAGAATATTTATTGGCTAATTTTTCATATTTATCAGCCTCCTCCTGTGCAACCGCCGCCCGTTGCCGGTAATCATTAATAATATCCTGTTCCATCCTGAATAAAAATCAGGCTAAATAAGCACTTATATTTTAAATAAACGTTTATTTGTTTTAAGGAACCACTGCAAGGCGAATCAAACCCCCGGTTATGTGCGATACCTTCCCCTAACATTAGGGGAAGGAGGAGGATGGGGTAAAAATTATCTGTTTATTTGTTTTTCATTATGAAGATCATTTTTTTAACCGTAGGTAAAACCGAAGACGCTTATTTAAAAGACGGCATAGATAAGTATGTTAAACGGTTGAAGCACTATACCAAGCTGGAAATGGTTGAGCTTACAGAACTGAAAAACACAAAAGCCCTAACCCCCGATCAGCAAAAAACCAAAGAGGCCGAAATGATCCTGAAAAAGATAACGCCATTAGACCATATTGTATTATTGGATGAAAATGGAACGGAATTTACTTCACAACAATTTGCCGCTTTTTTAGACAAAAAAGCGATTGCCTCAACAGCCAGCCTGGTGTTTATTGTTGGCGGGCCTTATGGTTTTGATGAATCTGTTTACCGGCGGGCGAATGATAAGCTATCCTTTTCGCGGATGACATTCTCGCACCAGATGGTCCGCCTGTTTTTTGCAGAGCAGCTATATAGGGCATTTACTATTATTAAGAGTGAGCCTTATCATCATCAATGATTTAACAAATTTGACCATTCACCTTTCACTATTCACTCAATAAAGGTTAACTTTGCTGCATGTCAGCAGGTCACGACCATTCTCATTCGCACGATCATTCTCATTCACACGACCATGATCACGCTCATGGATTATTTGGGCATCACCACCACGATGCACCTAAGTTAGATAATTTAAACTCCGCGTTTATTATCGGTATTATCCTCAACTCGGCTTTTGTAGTTATTGAGGTGGTTATGGGGTTCATCACCCATTCCCTATCCTTATTAACCGATGCAGGTCATAACTTAAGTGATGTGGCCGGATTAGCCCTGGCATTACTCGCATTTAAGCTGGTTAAAGTAGGCGCAAACAGTAAATATACTTATGGTTATAAGCGGTCGACAATCATCGTATCCTTTTTTAACGCGGTAATTTTATTTGCCTCTGTTGGTGTGATCGCCTATGAGGCTATTGTCCGCTTTATGAACCCTGAGGCGGTGGCCGGTGGTACAATGGCATGGGTAGCGTTAATAGGCATTGGTATAAACGCCGTTACCGCCTGGCTTTTTGTAAAGGATAAGGATAAAGATTTGAATGTTAAAGGCGCTTACCTGCATATGGCTATGGATGCCGTGGTATCTTTAGGCGTTGTGATATCCGGGCTTATCATCTATTTTACCAACTGGTATTGGGTAGACAGCGCGGTAAGCTTAATTATAGCCTTTGTTATTTTACGCGGCACCTGGAGCCTGCTTAAAGATAGCTTACGCCTGGAAATGGACGGGGTACCAAAGGAAATGAACATCGAAAAAATTAAGGCCGAATTGTTAAAGGCAAAAGGCGTGGTTGACGTTCACCACATGCACGTATGGGCATTAAGTACCACCGAAAACGCGCTAACCGCTCACCTGGTTATTGAACCCGAAACCCTGCCTTTATTTGACAGCATTAAGCACGATTTGCGTCACCGCCTACAGCACCTGGATATTAACCACAGCACTTTCGAGCCGGAATTTGCGGATGAAGATTGCAAGCACCAGGATTGTTAGATGTGCAGATATGCAAATGTGCGGATGTGCTTAGCACATGTTAACCAGCACATTTAACCAAAAAATCATTGCTTGCAGATATCACTTTTATCTGCACATCTATAATCTGCACATTTGCACATCCGCATATCTGCACATTAGAGCTATCCCGCCCTCGAAGGATTTTTTGGTGTATTAATTACCGGTGGTTTAGGCGCTATAGGCGCTTTCTTTTGTACTGCTTTCGGCTTGGGCTTTTCTGTGGTCGCAGGGGCTTTCAATACAGGTTTTTCGGCCTCTGCTTCTGTAGCTACAGGTTCCTCGTTAAACAAGGGCATGTCTTTTAATATATTATACCAGGTAATTACCTTTTTCATATCAGAAGCGTAAACTTTTTCCTCATCATGATCAGGGGCAATTTCGCGGAAGAATTTTCTTAAAACCGGGCCGTCAGCCTTTGCGTCGGGAACATTTGCCGACTCCTTTATACGCGCAAGCACGTCGGTCAGTTTAATATCGTCATCATAACCAAATATGGTTATCTCGTCAAGCGCCGCTAATTTGGCGGTCGATAAATTAGCTATCAGCTTTGTTTTTTGCGCATCAAGGCTTTCTAATACAAACCCGGTTTTATTTTGAGCCAATGCCTTCCATAACCCCGGCTTACCCGATACTGATACAATTCCGCTTAAATTCATATAGTGAATGGTGAATTGTGAGAGGTGAATGGTAAGCGTGATTTAACTCACTTCTCACCATTCACCCCTCACCAAATTAATCCTCAATAACTTCTATCCCTAAAATCTTATCTCCCTGGCGTATGGCATCTACTACCTCAACATTTTCAATAACCTTGCCAAAGCAGGTATGGTTACGATCTAAATGCGCAGTATTTGCACGGCTATGGCAGATAAAAAACTGCGATCCGCCTGTGTTTCGCCCCGCGTGCGCCATAGATAATACGCCACGGTCATGGTATTGGTTGTCTCCGGTTAATTCACAATCAATATGATAACCGGGGCCACCAGCGCCTGTGCCGGTTGGGTCGCCGCCCTGTATCATAAAATTGGGTATAACCCTATGAAAAGTAACATTATTGTAAAATCCTGATGTGGCCAGTTTTTTAAAGTTCGCTACTGCTTTAGGGGCATCCTTTTCGTAAAATTCGACAGTCATGTCGCCTTTTTCGGTTTTGATAATTGCTTTACTCATTTTCTTTTTGGATAGTTGGCAAAGGTAGTAATTTTAGAGATTAGTTGATTGGAGTTTAGAGATTAGTTGATTTTATGTTGATTATCAAATTATTAGTAATTTAAAGTAATTAATTGTCCCAAAAAATATAGGCAGGGTCAAGCGCGATACCTTTCCCTAATTTTAGGGAAAGGAGGAGGATAGGGTAAAACCGCCGCAAAGGTTAAAGCAACCATATTTCAGGCCGCGCTGCCTTAGCATATTCACATATCGTATTGAAAATATCCTCGTCCTTCCCAGCTATGAAGTTAGTGTGTATTTTAATATCCTTACTTTTATCAAGCATTGAAAAAATAATTGTCCATCCGTTACGGCCACCTGTATCCTTGTCAATACCCTGTACATCACTCCAATAAATAGTTTTGTTAGATACAAAGTATTGTAACTTATCCTTATCTAATTCAAGCGCAGTTTTTCCTTTTAATGCGGGCATAAAACAGATTTTACAAAAATAAACTAACATAATGCTTACCACCATTATGCACGGAATCATTAATTGCCAAATGTTATCACCGGGAGGATCCGTTATAACTGCATAAAAACAGAATAGTATTACCACTGAAAGAAAAACTGTCCCAAACCAGCCAAACTTTATGCTATATTTATATTTTGTGATTGTCATAATATAGTTACTCCCTGTTATACAATACTTAATCAATTATACAATAACTTTAGTTGAAAATCAATTATTGGATAATTCAATTGCGACAGTACAATAGCTTTGGTAATAATTCGTTATTTTTGATATGATGAATCGTATTAAATACATTTTAGCTTTTACCTTTCTCCTTTTAGCTACAACAAGCAGGGCTGCTTCGATATTGATACAAATGGATGATACCCAAAAGGATCATTTAAAAGCCTACGGTATCGCTTTCTGGATATTAAAAAATGGTGATGAGGTTGATTGGCTGCTTAATTACCGCGGCGGCAGCTTTATGACCAACTATGATAAAAAAGTTGAAGATGAATGCCGTATACGCGGTGTTAGCTGCGAAGTAATAGCCGATGCCCAGGTAAGTGAGATAGTTGCACAGGTAACCGACCCATCTGTTAACATGGACCTGGTAAAGCTGGAAAAAGCGCCGAAAATGGCCGTTTACTCGCCAAAAAATAAATTGCCATGGGATGATGCCGTTACATTGGTGCTAAAATATGCCGAGATACCCTTTGATGTGGTTTATGATGAAGAAGTTTTAGCAGGCGACCTGCCCAAATATGACTGGCTGCACATGCACCACGAAGATTTTACCGGGCAATACAGCAAATTTTACACCTACAAAAATGAAACATGGTACATCAATGATAAAAACCTGCAGGAAGAAACGGCTAAAAAGCTTGGATTTAAAAAGGTATCGCAAATGAAACTGGCGGTTGCCCAGCATATCCGCGATTTTTGCGCGGGAGGCGGCTTTTTGTTTGCCATGTGCTCGGGTACGGATACTTTTGATATCGCCTTAGCTGCCGCTAATACAGATATTTGCGAGGCTATGTTTGATGGTGACGCGGCCGACCCGGATGCCCAATCAAAATTAGATTATAGCCAGACATTGGCATTCCAGAATTTTACGTTGGATATGAACCCTAACTCGCACCAGTTCAGCGATATTGATGATGGGCTGGCACGGCAGGTAGATCAAACAAAAGATTTTTTTACCTTGTTTGATTTTTCGGCTAAATGGGATGTGGTCCCGAGCATGCTTACCCAAAATCACGAGAAGGTGATCAAAGGCTTTATGGGTCTAACTACCGCCTATGATATCAGCAAAATAAAGCCCGGTGTGACTATAATGGGCGAAATGAAAACTGTTAATGAGACCCGGTATATACATGGCGAATTCGGAAAGGGGCAATGGACGTTTTATGGCGGCCATGACCCGGAGGATTACCGGCATAATGTGAATGACCCGCCGACTGATCTTTCATTACACCCAAACTCGCCCGGTTACAGGTTGATATTGAATAACGTATTATTCCCGGCGGCAAGAAAGAAGAAACAGAAAACATAGTTTGCAGTTGCCAGTTTTAAGTTAGCAGTTACCTTATAATAATAAGATCAAAATGAAATACGCGATAAAAAACCTTTTAGCTTTTACCTTTCTCCTTTTAGCCTTAACAGGCAGGGCAGCTTCCATACTCATACCTATGGATGAAACACAAAAAGATCATTTAAAATCGTACGGAATTGCATTTTGGGTATTAAAAAATGGCGGCGAGGTTGACTGGCTGCTCAATTACCGGGGCGGCAGCTTTATGAGCAAGTATGATAAAAAGCTGGAAGAAGAGTGTAAGGTGCGGAATGTTAGCTTCGAAGTATTAGCTGATGCCCAGGTAAGCGAGATAGTTGCCCAGGTAAGCGACCCGTCTGTAAATATGGACCTGGTGAAACTGGAGAAAGCGCCCAGGATGGCAGTTTATTCGCCTAAGGAAGGTATCAAACCATCCGACGATGCGGTTTTAATTGTGTTAAGATATGCCGAAATTCCTTTTGATATTATTTATGATAACGAGGTTTTAAAGGGCGACCTGCCTAAATACGACTGGGTACACCTGCACCATGAGGATTTTACCGGGCAATATAGTAAAGGCATGAACGGCGGTTTTGGCGGCGGGGGCGGCAGGGGAATGGACTTCGCGGCGGATAAGGCCCTGCAGGAAGCAACCGCGCATAAATGGGGATTTCAAAAAGTATCTAAAATGAAGCTGGCGGTTGCCCAGCATATCCGCGATTTTGTTGCAGGCGGCGGCTTTTTATTTGCCATGTGCTCGGCGGCAGATAGCTTTGATATAGCGCTGTCGGCAGTTAATACAGATATTGTTGACGAATTTTATGACGGCGACCCGGTTGACCCGGATGCGCAATCAAAGCTGGACTTTAGCCAAACGCTGGCCTTTCAAAATTTTCATGTAGTATTAGATGGCGGCCGGGGTTTTAGTGATATTGATGTAGGCCGCAACCGCCGACTTGACCCTGCCCATGATTTTTTCACTTTATTTGATTTCTCCGCTAAATGGGACGTTGTCCCAACCATGCTTACACAGGATCA